>PVBE011032933.1_pt1 | contig 29526 bp, 29 predicted proteins | sample 1631181 | NCBI WGS metagenome assembly PVBE01 (sample SAMN08397723, study PRJNA350692) | Marine metagenome, whole genome shotgun sequencing project. | isolation source: water | place: Pacific Ocean | collected 2012-04
ACAACACAAACACAAACACAGACACAAACACAAACACAAGCACAGACACAGACACAGAGAGACACACACAAACACAAACACAGACACACACACAAACACAAACACAGACACAGACACAAACACAGACACAGACACAGACACAAACACAAACACAAACACAGGTGTGCCCTTATAAATTCATCATTATAACAACGAGAGTAGCATGAATATCGGAAGTTCTACCCACGAATATATCAAAGCGGAGTTAAACCGGGACGAGCTGGCGCCGAGTCCTTTCAAACAGTTTGAGATCTGGTATAAACAGGCCTGCGACTCGGCGGATATCGTACATCCCAATGCCATGAGTCTTGCCACCGTTTCCAGCGAGGGTACGCCCACCCTGAGAACCGTTTTATTAAAGATGTTCGACAAAAACGGATTCATATTCTTTACCAACTATGAAAGCAGGAAATCCAGGCATATCCAGGACAATCCCAACGTATCCATCCTCTTTTTATGGAAGACGCTCGAGCGGCAGGTGACAATCACCGGTACGGCGTCGAAAATATCGACGGCGGAATCGCTCAAGTACTTTTCAACCCGTCCCAGGGGCAGTCAGTTGGGAGCGTGGATTTCAGATCAGAGCAGTGTGATTTCATCGCGGAAAATTCTGGAACAGAAGTTACAGGAGATCAAGAACAGGTTTTCCAGCGGAAAGATATCCCTGCCCAGCTTTTGGGGCGGTTATCGTGTGGTTCCCAAGACCATCGAGTTCTGGCAGGGGCGTCCCAGCAGGTTAAACGATCGTTTTGAATATAGCCTTAATGACGATCTGTCCTGGACGATCGAGAGGTTGGCGCCGTAGGAGGTTAGAGAGATATTAGGATAGCGTGTTCTTCTCATTATTGCCCCGGCGGGTCCGGGAGACACGATATTCGGTAGATCTTCAGCGAGAAGATCCTCCAGACGGTCGTATACCTGCGTTTTTCCGTACCTGTCCGCAAACATCTGCCGCCCGTCGCCGGCCCGGTCCACGAGGTTTACCGCCTCGCAGTCCAGATGGCGGGCGTAGGCATACACATAACACCGTCCCCGGATGCCTGCGCCGCCGACAACGGTTACGGGGTATTTTCTGATCATCAGAGCGTGCCCTCGATGCTTTGATTGCCCTTATGGATTGATCCGGGTGGTTTTCACCGGGCCCATGCCCATGATCTGCACGATCACCGCTTCGTCCTTTGCCCCATCATAGTGATGACCGTCGGCAGGATGTTTTACAAAGCTGCCTTCCTTCACCGGCACGGTTTTATCGGGATCGAAGACCTCACTCCCCGGGCCGAGGGATACCCACCAGGTGCCTTTGACGACCGTGATGAACCGGTCCTGGTCATGAAAGTGCGGCCGACTCATCCGACCGGGACCAAATCTGACGCGAAGCACATAGATCCCGGGTTTGGACGGATCACCCGTGATCACGACCTGGTTAACGCCCTCCTTGCCCAATGCCATGTCTTCCGGTTCGGCCGTGATAAACCCCGAGGCATCCGGCTTAAGGGACTGCCCTGACACACTGAGGCCGGTCAATAAACACATACCCAGTATACATCTTATCCATTTGGTAGCAGTTGAACGAGTCATGGTTTCCTCCTCGGGAGCCGTAAGGACGCGATGTGGATGCATAGTGTATGCACGCTCAGACTATGTATAAACCAGCGCCCTTAATTATTTCAATGGGTATCATTTTTCTCTGCTGTCATGATTTTTCAGGCAGGTACGAACATAGAAATCGCGTGACTACCAGGCCCGAACATTCCACACTCACAAAATCAGCGCGTCCTCCCCTTTTTTCGCGCCATCATTCCGGTAATATAATACCAAAGGCCAGATTAAAGACCATACATAAATGTTTACGATTGACTGAAAATTATTAGGTTTTCATTCACAAATCACAAATTATAAATCACAATTCAATGAGACGGTTCATTATGCCTATGCACAGGTTAGAAGATACAGATCCGCAGACTCCATTCAGGGCATAAGACAGGTTCTGGTCTGGCTGCAAGGGGCGAAATTCACTGAGACACCCGAAAATCCCGCCCCTGAAAACGCGGAGGAGCTCAGAGTCTTTGGACAGGCCGTTTACGTAGCGCGCTGTACGCCCTGCCACGACTTCGAAGGGAATGGGGACGGAACTGAAGCAAAAAACTTTGCCGTTCCCCCGACGGATTTCACGCGTGGGATATTCAAAATCCGGGTTACACCCACAGGTACATTACTCACGAATGACGATCTGTTCCGCACGGTCAGTCGGGCCGTAAACGGCACCTCCACGCTGCCCTGGCCGGTCGTATCCGAATGCAGCCGATGGGCGCTGATATACTATATCCGGACGTTCTCATGTCGATTTGCACAGGAGGAGTCTGAGAAACTGATTTCCATTTTGTCAGCTCCGGATTTCATACCGGAACTGATTGTACTCGGCCGGGTACTCTACGGAGAATTTCCGTGTCATGACTGCCCCGGTCTTCAAGGCCGGGGAGACGGGGTGCAGGCGTCCAAACTCAAGGTTTACAGGGAACGGCCGATCCGGCCCGCCCTGAGAACGGATGCCCTGCCCGCCTCCTGCTGCCTGGATGGGAAGGAAATGCCAGCGTTAAATGGCTCCGGCTTATAGAACTGTCAGACCGCCCTTTTATGACCCGCGAAGAAACATCCAAACGGCCTAAACGCCCTCCACAAAATGAAGATAATCTCGAAATCAAAGTACAGGCGTTGATATTTCCATGATGGCCTCCTGTTTTTATTGCAGGCATAAGAGACGGCTCACTGAATAGAGATGCTCGTGCCATTAAGGCACATCCCTCATGGCGCCCGCTTTATCCGATACAGGATATGCCCATGCTTGTACAGCTTGTACATCACAATCACGGTAATACCCAGCAGAATGTACCACAGAACGCTATCCAATAATCCCATTATCCTGGCTACATCCCCAGAGACGGTGGCTACATTCCCTTTAAAGACAATGGTCGGCTCAAGCTGCAACAGGAAATAGAGGACGACCACGGTAGCGACGTCCAGGACGATCTCGATGCTGATCTTCGGCAGGTTCCATTGATCGGAAAACAGATGGTAGCCGTGCAGGATGATCGCGCCGATCAGGATGATATTCACCGGCCAGTAAAATACCGCCCAACTTTCTGACAGGTCGATGTTCCATATAGAGTCACCCACGGTAACCGATTTGGTAAAGGCGATGGCGCCATTCCACCATAGCAGGCCGATGGTTTCGAACGCGAGGTTAAACATGTTGTCCGTCCGATCCATGCGCAGGTTCGGCTCCAATGGAGGCAGGCTCGACGGATTCCAGTTTTCATACCAATCGAGCTTTTCACCGGAATACTCCATAATCGCGAAGCCGCCGGTGACGCAGCATGTAGCGAGGATGACCAGATAAAACACCCGCGACAGTAAGCCCGGCATTTCAGAAGGCGTCTCACTGCCTGTGAAGATAGATACCACGGTGATCGCGACCTGCAGCGCAATCACCACGCTGATGACGATTTTCAATATATGCTTATAGCCAGGGAATAAGGACGGACCGATAAGATATTGCTGCGGCGCATAGCCGGCGGCCACTTTCATAGGGTGCCCCAATTGTTTCAGAAAGGCCTTCTGGTCTTCCTCATTGAGTTCTCGGGCCGATTCTTCGGTCTTATCCTCCATTTGTTCATAGAGGGATATTTTAAGTTCCTGTTTGATGTCTTCTCGGCTCTCTTCGGGCAAATAATTCGCCACGGCATGCAGATATCTATCCACCCAATTCATGATTCATCCTCCTCCAGCATCGTTGAAATGCGGCTGTTTAAATGCGACCATTCTTTTGTTAAGCGGTTCAATACGTCCTCACCGATCTCCGAGATCCGATAGAAACGCTTTTGACGCTTGTCTTCTTCGCGCCATTCACTCCATAGCAGGCCTTGCTTTTCCAACCGGCGCACCAGGGGGTACAACGTCCCCTCATCGATCTCAATACCTAATGAAATCAATGCTTTACGAAGGGAGTACCCATAGTGCTCCTTTCTGAGTTGCGCTAAGACAGCCAGCACAATAGCCCCCCGTCGTAATTCCAACCGCAGTTTTTCGAAAATCTCTTCTGCTTCCACAAGGTCACCCGGCATTTCGTTAAAGGGGTATACTGGACGCCGCATACTATGTATCGCATTCCTATGTACTACACAGTATACATCACGTAGTACGATTATGCAACTTTTTTTTTCGATGAGATGAAAAAAATGCAGGTTAGTGGCTAAAACAGGTAGAGAAATTAGAGGGCAAATTCAGATGAGCGTTCTCGGGGCCGGACCCCGGCGTCCCGATGGGGTGAGTGGTCTTCGGTATGTATGCCTTATCTGAAGTGATAAGCGAGCATGATACCCGGCTGATCATATCCTTGAAAGATGATAACTTTCCCCTGGCTCTGTTTTAAATTCTACAATCCCCCTGGCCTCATCTATCGTCTCAAACGCGTGTCCTTCGACGGTGACGGGCACCGGTGCTCGGACCCGATATCGGCCTTTGTGAGAAGATACGATTTCAGTTTCGGTGAGGTGGCCGTGATGCCAGGTTATGGATACTTCAAATTCGCCTCGGGCGTGGCGTCCTCGCACGCTGCCAGATTGCCAGTCGGCCGGGAGGGCAGGCAGCAGGTGCAGGCAGTCCGTGTGGCTCTGGAGCAGCATTTCTGCCATACCGGGCCGTGGCACCGAAGTTGCCGTCGATCTGGAAGGGCGGGTGGGCGTCGAACAGGTTGGGGTGGGTGCCTCGCCTTCGGTATACTGCGTGTCGGCGCCGCCCACAAGCTTCATCTGCCGGCGGATCATGCGGTGCGCTTGGTCCCCATCCTGCGCACGGGCCAGGACGTTGATCTTCCAGCTCACGGACCAGCCCGTACCCTATGGCATCCACGTCTGTTGTGATCCAGAATTCGAGTTCCTTCATATAGAATTCATGAATCAGACGAAGCAGATCATGAACACCGTCTTCGATCGGGATAGTCAAATGTACGGCAATTAGTGACAAGTTCGCGTGGTGTATGAGGCATAGATCAATCCTTTTTCAGTTAGAATTGTTCAGGCCGCTCAAACCGCCACCTCTTTTTTCCTGGATACAGCTATTCCACGAGCCAGCATACCTTCCGGATCCACTTTCTGGCTGACGATCAGCGATATGATCGCCAGGGCTGAGCCACCGAAGAATATCACCTGATAACCCAGGTAGTACCATGCTACACCCCCCACCAGCGGAGCAATTACCGCCGCAATGTGATTCATGGTCACGCCCATGGAGAGGGTCGGCTTGAGATCCTTCTCCGGGGTGATCTTGTAGATATAGGTGGTCAGGGCGATGCCGCCGATAAAAATCAGGTTGTCGATGCAGAAAAGCACGTACAGGGTAACGCGGTCCTGAATCACGGCATATCCGAAGAAGACCAGGGCCAGTCCGATGTAGCTTGCGCTCAGCATTCTTCTTTCACCCCAATTATCCACCATCCGCCCCATAAGTGGCCCGGTCAGCGCGACCAGAACCTGGTTGATCAGCATTAGAATCATGGTGGTCTCCACAGGCATACCGTGGACCTTGACCAGAGCAAAGATGGCGAAGGTGATAAACATCTGCTTCCGAAATCCCTGGAGAAAATTTAGCGCATAGTATACGCTGTACCGCCGTTTGAAGACGAACCCTTTTTCTTCTTTCAACCTGCTCTGGCGTGTCGCCCACAGCAGGGCGAGACCACCGAGCACAGTTGTGGCGCCAGCCAGGAAAAACAGGCCCTGGTAGCGCAAGGTTTCAAGCGTAAGCAGGCAGGCTCCAATGGCCGTCAGCCAGGCGATGCTCTCGACGCTGCGTAGTTGGCCGAGCCACTTCCCCTTATTACCTGGGGGGGAAAAACGCAGCGCCATGGACTGTCCCAGGGGAATCCAGCCGTGAAACCCGATGCTCCAAAAAAAGGAGACCGCAGCCAGGGTGAATACGTTCGTGACACCGCCGTAGGTCATCAATCCCAAGCCCATGATCACCAGCATAACACAGCCCATAACCGGCAGCGACCGGCGAATCAACAGCGCGACCATCAGCACATTGAGCAGGCCTGGAACCTCACGCAAGGCCTCCAGCGTACCGAGCTCGTGTGGTTCGATTCCGAATTGATCGACAATAAAATTGTTGAACAGTGTTAACTGGACACCGAAAAAAATGCCGACGCCACAAGTGGCTAAGGCGAGCAGCTTAAAATCCTTATTCCATTCGGCAAAGGGATTGGGTAGTCGAGGCAAACGGTTTCACTCCTTGGTAGGTTTTTCGATCAGGTTTTACATGGCATTATAAACCTCTTCGGCCAACTCCGCAACCTTTTCAATACCTTTTTCCCACAGGTCAGACCACCCTGCAGTTGTCCGCCGGCCGGATGCGGTAGGGAAGCATGCCCCTGTTCCGCCAGAAAGTACCTGAGTTGCGAGGCAATCATCTGGAGGCGCAAGTTGGCGGTGTCGTACATGAACTGGAACACCGTCTGCTGCACATCCCACACCTTGTCTTCCGGAATCAGCTCCGACTGTTTTCCAAACCGGTCGTACTCCAGCACCTGTTTGTGGGAGCTAACCCTTTCTGGTCGCGGGATGGAAACTACCTGGTGTACAATGTCACAGGTCAGACGGGATCTCGCAAATTGTGGTATATTCCCATGACGGGCGATGGAGAGCCCAAGCCCTTGCTGGAGAGCGCTTTTTAGGAGGCGTTTCCTAACTTATCCCTCGATTGCCGCTATGTGGCCCGTATGTCCGGTGAATCCGGGCAGTGGGAAGTCTATGTGGCGTCCTTTCCAGGTGGCCACCAAAAATGCCCGGTTTCGGTTAACGGTGGGGGCTATCCCCGGTGGTACGGCAATGGCATGCGAGTTGTTTTATGCGGAGGGCAACCATCTCATGGTGTTTGAGGTAAGGACCATTCCCAATTTCCTGGGGACGCCTCAGAAGCTGTTTGATGGCGATCAGGTAAATGCTACACTGTCTGTGGATGGGCGCTCTCTATATCCTTCCTTTGACGTCACGGCCGACGGTCAGCGGTTCGTGGTGGTGCAGCAGGTGGGTGGGGGTGAGACGCCAAAGATTACGGTCGTGGAGAACTGGGTCAAAGAATTCCAAGGCCAGAAGGGACCACATAAAGGACACCCGCCCCTGGCGACAGGCGCCCCAATTACAAGCCTGTGATATGTTGTTCTACGCAGAGAGTCTTGCCATCTTGATATCCGGCATGAGCGGTTGCGTGTGGCTATCTGAGTACCACGCGATCAAGCAATCTCCGGAATCCAGGGTAAGGGTGGTCGTGTACCCTCCGTCCTTCTGGAAATTATCGAGTTCTATGCGGTGGTTAAAGGTCTGGCCACGGTCCACCGACAGATAGGCCACGACCCGTTTTCGGACATAGTCCCTGCCTGAGAGCAGATAGGCGTTCTCATCAAGACGTGTCAGAAAGGGGCGCTGAAGGACGCAGTCCAACATGGGTCGGATGCTTTCACGGTCACTCCACGTAAAACCGCCGTCCCGAGACCAGAGACGAAAGGTATCGGCTCGTTCGCGATCACGCAGGATGCACAGAATGGTGTTATCTTCTGTCTCCATGAGTGCCACTTCATCGCCCATATTGCCGGCGGGGGATGTCAGTTCCGATCGGCACGACCAGGTGCGCCCGTCGTCACCTGAGAAAAGGATCCTGGTATGGCACGTGCCCTGACCGGAGTGCGGAAAGGTCGCGTCGCCGGCAAGGAGTCCATTAGATGCGTGAATCGCGTCGGTGACATAGTAGCAATTGTGCTGTTGAGATGAATCAAAGATGGCCCACGGAGACCAGGTGTATCCGTGGTCGTTTGAGGTCGACCACCAGTTAGGCAGACGGCGATTCGGTCCATACTGAAATCGGGATGCCCACAGGATAACTTTGCCTTGCGAACTGACTATGCCGACAGGATTATGGGCGCTGAACCCTGCCTCGCCTTGCCGGAGAATCTGTTCGCAGGACCAGGACGCGCCGTTGTCGCAGGAGCGCCGCATCGCAATCGCTGAGTCATCATAGGCGTGCGTTGTTCCTACGCGGTAGAATAGAAGCAGATCGCCGTTCTGTACGCGGACCAGGCGCGGAAAGCCGTAGTGTCTATCAACGGAATCAGTAATCAAAACCTCATCAACCACCCCGATTTCCATAGCGGTCCTTTTTATTTACTGATGTGACGCAGTCTTTTGCGAAACATCAGTTACCTATACATCTCCGCCAACAGTTCATAGGAGCGCACGCGGGCATCGAAGTCATAGGTGATCGTAACGGCCATGAGTTCGTCGGCGCCGAATTGTTCCATGAGTTGGTCGATTTTCTGTTTAACGTGAGCGGGATCGCCTACGGCCGCATGGTGGAACTTATTGTCCAGAAACGCTCGTTCCTGGGGGCTGAAATGATGCTGTGCCGCCTCTTCCACGGTGGGTACGGTGGCGCTGGACTGGCCCGTTGAGAACCTTGCAAATAACAGATCCCGACTCAAGGACAATTGGCGAGCTTCCTCTGTCGTATCGGCGCAGATGACATTGATCGTCAGGCAGGTTTGCGGGGTAGTCGCCTGCTCTGAAGGCTCAAAGTGTTTGCGATAGAATTCAAAAATATGTGGATCAATCTTGCTGTTGATAAACAGGGCGAAGTTATAGGGCAACCCCAACCGAGCCGCTAGCTGGGCGCTTTCGGGGCTGGACCCAAGCATCCAGATAGGCGGTGATGCTGTAAGGGGCGGCGTAATCCGGGGTTGAAAATCACGATCCCGCAACATGATCCCGAGTTCCTCCACCAGCTGCGGGAAGCGCTCAAATTTGGGTATACCGTCGGTCGCCAGCGCCTGGGCCGTTTTCATATCCCCGCCGGGCGCCCGCCCGACCCCCAGATCGACACGGTCCGGATATAAATTCGTGAGCACGGAGAAAACCTCGGCGACTTTAAACGCGCTGTAATAAGGCAGCATGATCCCACCCGAGCCGATACGAATCTGTTCCGTGGCCGCGCCGACAGCTGCAAGTAAGACTTCAGGTGCGCTGCCGGCCAGGCAGTGCGCGTTGTGATGTTCCGACACCCAGAAGCGGTGGTAATTCATCGCTTCGGCCTTGCGGGCCAACGTAAGCGTTTCCTGAAACGCCTGACGCGGTGTACCACCTTCGCGAATAGGAGACTGGTCAAGAATGGATAATTTCATGGAGAGATAACTTTCTTTTATTGAAAAATAAATAAATGAATAAATGAATAAATGAATAAATGAGTAAATAGCGAAACGCAGTTTTCTCGCTGCGCTTCGCCAAATTAAAAGAACGATATCATAAGATCAAGTATAATAGGTCAGGTGTCGTCTGTAAATCAGGCTGTACACGCCTATTCCCCGTCGTTGTGGTTGACGGCGGAATCGCCGGGTTTTATAATGTCCTTCATAATATACTAAGGTTTGGACCATTTAATGACCTGATGGGCCAAGAAGTGTCATCCCCGCAGACTTTAAGCGGGGATCCATAGCTCGGAGAGGCTGAATGGAAGGTTCCGTCGCCATGGCGCTATCTCAGAGATGCCCCTGAAAGAATACCAAACCTATAACAATCGGAACTCGGAACTATGCCCTACATCCCCTACCCCAACATCATCGCCACATTATCAGATCAACTACGGGCCGATTGCGTCGGTTGCTATGGAAATCCGATCATCCGGACGCCCCCTATCAATCTTTGTCCGACCCTCAAAGGTTGTGCAGGCCTTGAGGTGGCGCCTGAGGTCCAGGGCCATAACTTGCAGGCCGCGCTTACAGGCGAAAAATCGCCTCACCGTGATTACATTTTTTGCCGAGAGCGGTGCGGTAAAAATGCTGAGAGGTAACCGATACAAGCTGGTTTACTATCCTGCGCAGCCTTATGGTGAACTGTATGACCTTGCGGCTGATCCCGACGAGTGCTATAATATCTACGATGATCCGGAACATCAGCAGACGCGAGACCAGATGATGCGAGATCTTCTGGATCGGATCATCCATACTGAAGCGCCGCGTCACGGGGCATCGAACCGGAAAACCGCCTACTGGCGTTATCTCTACAGCCGACTTTTTGAGGAAAATAATGAGTAGAAAGATCATATGGGCTGTTTTTATCCCCATCGCGCTTGCGTTTTTCTTCACCACGATGATGCACGCCCTCCCCTTTCAGAATAAAGACCCCAACTCCTATGTTAACAGCCTCGGTGTGACACTACCCCCCGATGCCGCACCCTCCGGGGAGCAGGAAATGGTGTATTTTCTGCAGGACAACACCTACATGGAATGGTTCAGAACCGTTTATAAAAGTTCACAGGCCATGCATCTAATCGCCGAACCGCTTATGCGGGTGAACCACCATTTTGATCTTGTGCCTGCGGCCGCGACGTCGTGGGAGGTCTCGGAAGACGGGTTGGTGTGGACATTTCATCTTCGGCCGGACCAGGTGTTCAGTGACGGTGCGCCGTTGACAGCACATGATTATGTGTACACCTTCCGCCGCGGCGCTGATCCCGAAAATGCGTATGATCTGGAGTGGTACTACAGGCCGCTCAAAAATTGGGCGGATGTGGTCGCGCGGAAGAAGCCACCGGCAGCGATCGGCGTAGAGGCGGTCGATGACCTGACCCTCCGGTTTACCACCGAAGAGCCGGTGCCTTATTTTCCTTATCTGATTTTTTATTCCTGGGTATCGCCGCGCCGCGCCATCGAAAAATACGGGGACGCCTGGTCCACGCGACCGGAGACTTTCGTCTCAAGCGGACCGTTCACCCTGACGGAATGGAAGAAGTCGGATCGAATGGTCCTCTCGCTCAACCGGACCTACAAGGGGCCTGCCCGCCCGTTTCTGGAGCGACTGATCTACAACTTGTATGTGGTCGCCGCCCAGCCGCCGGTGCTGCCGGCGTATGAATCGAACGAGATCGACTTTACCGGTCTGACCAGCCAGGCGGCAGTGGACCGCATCGTCAGCGATCCGGATATGAAGGACCAGTTGAACCAGTATACCGAATTTTCCACGTATTATCTTACGATGGACACGTACAACAGTATTTTCAAGGACGTCCGCATCCGCAAAGCCTTCGCCCATGCCATAGACCGCGAAGCCCTGTGTCGCTCCGCCCTCAAGCATTTCGGTGTACCGGCCTATGCCATGCTGCCACCTGGCTTCCCCGCCGAAGCGGAGGACGAACTGGCGCCGCTGCAGAAATATGACCCCGATCTTGCCCGCAAATACCTGACGGAGGCAGGGTATCCGAATGGCAAAGGATTTCCGACGACGGAGCTCTGGCTGCGCAATGAGGGCACGGTAAACAGGACGGCCGGCGAGGCGTTACAGGCCATGATCAAGAGCGTTTTGAACATTCAACTCGGACTGCGCAACATCGAAACCAAGGTGTTCATGGATGCGTTGAACAGCCATCGGATTACCCTAGCGATGGTTCCTTACGAATACGACTACCTGGACCCGAGCAACCTGCTCGGCCTGTGGCTGTCCAACGGTCGTCATGCCTGGAAAAACGAGACGTTCGAGGCGCTCGTCCTGCGTGCCAACGCCTTCACCGGCAGCCGTGAAGAACGGATCAGCGTGTACAAGGAAGCGGAACAAATTCTGGTGGACGATATCGGCGGCATTTTCCTGTGGCACCCTCGGGTTAATCAGGTCTGGCGGCCCTACCTGATCAGCCATACACTCCAGCCGAACCGGTTCGGACAGCGTTTCTGGAGACAGGACAAACTGCAGGACTTGTCCACGACCATTTACATCCGAAAAGATAGTGGAAGAGGACAACCTCGCCCCTCCCTCTTCAGTCGTCTGATTTCGTGGTTTTAGAGAACCGAATGCATCTTGATGTGACTTCTCCATTGTATTATCTTTAAAGGGGCATGCAGCCCAACCGGCCTTCCGTTCCCGGAGCATTCATGACAAAATCCGCGTTTCTTGCTCTGACGTTCCTTCTCATCCTGTGCCCTGCCGCTCATGCAGAGCGCCCGGCCGGTATCCTTTTATATTTTAAAGCCGGGACCAAAGTGTATCTGCTCCTTGCAGATCACGCGACGCCGGGGTCGAAAGACAGAGGATGGGGTGGGTTTGGCGGCGGTCCCGAGAATGGCGAAAGCCCCGCTGAGACGGCGGCTCGGGAAACAGCAGAGGAAACCCGCGGATTTTTTCTTGCGGCGGCCCTGCTCAAGCAGATAGAATCTCAGACACCTGTGATTGATACCAACGGGTTCGCCCTCTTCTTTGCAGAGATTCCATTTGTGCCTGTCCAGCAGGTGGCGAATTATCAACCGAAAAACATGGATAGGGCTTACTTCGAACGGGGTCCTTTTGCCTGGATTCCGTTCTCCGAAGTTAAAAGGCATCTGGCCGGCGATATCGATGGGACACGTAAATATTCTATTGATAGGCATTTTCTTCCCGCAGGGAGCAGTTCGGATTGGTTCTGGAGCGTGTGGATCGGCAATATGAGGATGGTGCTGGAAACCCATGCTTTGCCCTGGTTGCGGGAGTAAAGGTAGGGCCGGCCAAGATCGAAGTTGGATTTCGAGTGGCCGCCTACGAAATGCCGGCTATGTAGCCGGATGCAACGGTGGTCGCCATACCCAGGGTGGACATCTCCGGATTCGTGACCTTGACCACGAAACGCCCCCTCAAATAGAGGATGCGGAGGGCGTTCACTTTGTATTCTGGTCGCCGCAGGGTGATTATGTGGGGTATCTGGTGGAAGATACCATGCCAATGATTACGGTGGTGGAGAATGGGGTGAAAGAGTTCAGGTGATACAGACGTCAGGTATCGGTAGGCGACACACAATAAAAGATGAGGGAATATGAATATCGATTTGAGTAACATCTACCAGAAACGGGAGGCGGAATCCCGCTCGCTCAGTGCGGAGAATTACCGGGGTGAAAAAGGAAAAGGGGGGATGGCAACTACGGAGACCACCCTGTTTCCCAACGGCGCGCAATGTGCCCGTGAGTTAGGGCAGGGTTGGAAGGTCTCCCCCTGTCTACCTATCGCGTCGGGTGAAACCGTCACTATTATGGATAACGAAGGACCGGGCATTATCCGCCATATCTGGATTACCCTCGCCAAGCAGTTTTACCGCAATGTGATCATTCGTATTTACTGGGATGGACAAGAGACCCCATCGGTAGAGTCCCCCATCGGTGATTTTATGTGCTGCTCGTGGAACGAACGTCAGAAAATTCTGGCCATACCTGTTAACGTCAACTCTTCAGGTGGAATGAACTGCTACCTGCCGATGCCTTTCCGGAAACATGCCAGAATCACCATTGAGAATGACGAACCGGAAGACCTGCCTCACTTCTTCTACACCATCAACTACACCCTGGAATCTGTCCCCGATGATGCGCTCTACTTCCATGCCCATTGGCGACGCACCAACCCTCTTACCTACGGGACGGACTATGTGATGATCGATGGCGTACAGGGGCAGGGGCAATATATCGGCACTTTCATGGCCTGGCAGCAAAACAACGCCGGTTGGTGGGGAGAAGGCGAAATCAAAATGTTTTTAGACGGGGACGAGGATTTTCCCACCATCTGCGGTACGGGTACGGAAGACTATTTTGGTGGGGCCTGGTGTTTTTCCGATGGAGACTACTCCGCGCCGTATCTGGGCTATCAACTCGTCTCCGGCGAACCAGATCGACCGGGATCACGTTTGACCATGTATCGCTTTCACATACTGGATCCGGTCTTCTTCACATCAGCCTTGAGGGTGACCATGCAGGCCATCGGCTGGCGTAGTGGCGGGCGATATCTGCCCTTACAGGATGACATATCCTCCGTGACCTACTGGTATCAGACGCTGCCCCATGCGCCCCTGCCGTCCCTGCCGGACCGTAATGCGCGTGAGATTATATAAAGACCAATTGGTGAACCGCGCAGCGCTCCCTGGAACCCGTAGGGATCAGCAATTGCGATTGGTGAATGGTGATTAAAAACATTATTATTTTCAGTCAGTTTTGACGTGGAGCGTAAAATGAGTAAAACAGTACGTGTTGTCCTTTCCGGATGCGGTGGCATGTCCAACACCTGGTTCAACGCGGCCAAAACATTCGATGATATTGAATTGGTCGGCCTGGTTGATATTGTTCCTGAAGCGGCGGAAAGAAGAAAAACTGAGCATGGCCTCACAAAGGCCGTGATCGGTTCTGATCTCGAGGCCGTTATAAAAGAAACCCATGCGGAGGCTGTGTTTGATGTCTCCATTCCGGAAGCGCATTACGGGACCACCATGACGGCGCTCAACAACGGATGCCATATTCTGGGTGAAAAGCCCATGGCCGACACCATGGCACACGCCCGGGAGATGATGGATACGGCAAAGAATAACAGTCTGACATACGCCGTGATCCAGAATCGGCGTTATAATAAAGATATCATCGCTTTCCGCGACCTGGTTCAGAGTGGCGGCATCGGGGACATCACCACGGTCAATACGGATTTCTACATCGGAGCGCACTTCAGCACGGGTAAGGACACCCCGGATTTCCGTGACAGCATGCCTCATGTACTCCTTCTGGACATGGCCATCCATAGTTTTGACCAGGCCCGTTTTGTTTCAGGGAAAGATCCGGTTTCCGTCTATTGCCATGAGTGGAATCCAAAGGGCTCCTGGTATGATCACGGGGCCTCCGCGGATTGCATTTTCGAGATGACCGACGGGGTGATCTACACCTATCGGGGCAGTTGGTGCGCTGAAGGGTTGAACACCACCTGGGAATGCGACTGGCGCGTGATCGGCAATGGCGGATCGGCTTTATGGGATGGCGCCGTCGATGTGAAGGCCGTTGCCGTCGACAACTCAGAAGGATTTATATCCCCTGGCGTCGCTATAGCTATCTCTCCGCCCGAAGAAATTGAATTTACCGGCCATAGAGGGCTCATCCGAGATTTCATCGATCATATTAAAGGCGATGGCGACGTACCTCAGACCGTCTGCACGGACAATATCAAAAGCCTGGCGATGGTTCATGCGGCCATAGAAAGCGCGGAAACGGGGAGGAAGGTGGAGATTGAGATTTAAAAGATCCGGTTCGAGTTCTGAGATACGAGAGTATAGAGCAAGGTAGGAGTCCGCTCCTGCGGGCGATAATAAATATGTTAGAAATTTCAAATCAGATCACCATACCAGATAACGAAATCGATGTTCAGGCCGTTAGATCTCAAGGCGCGGGGGGACAGAATGTGAATAAAGTCTCCACGGCTGCCCACCTGCGTTTTGATATTATGGCTTCTTCGCTGCCTGAACCGGTTAAAGAAAAGCTGTTGATGTGGAAGGACCGCCGCATTTCAAAAGACGGTGTGATCGTGATCAAGGCCCAGAAGTTCCGTACCCAGGAAAAGAACAGAGAGGACGCTTTGAGTCGACTGAGAGATTTAATCAAAAGCGTGCACATTACCCGAAAAAAGCGAAAACCGACCAGGCCGAGCAAGGCGTCAAAAACAAGGCGCCTGGATAGTAAAACCAGGCAAAGCAGGTTGAAAGCCATGAGAAGGAAAAATGATGACCATTGATTTTAATTTAATCTTCAAAATCAGGAGTTGAATTCCATGACCGAAACCAACCATGGCCGCCCCGTCGTTTTTGTGTCGCTTACCGGGGATGAACAGATCAAACTCTACGATATGGACCCGGATTCAGGCGCTCTGCAACTGCGAACTACCAGCGATACCCATGGCCCTTCCGGCGCCCTGTGTCTGCATCCCACCAAGAAGGTGATGTACGATGCGCACGTCCTTTCGACGACGCTGGTCAGCCTGGCCCTCGATACGGATTCGGGTGAACTGACGCTGATCAACAAGGTAGATACGGGCATCGAGATTCCAGCCCATCAAACGACAGACCGTTCCGGACGCTTCCTGCTCACCGCGTACTACGGTGGCGGCGGCGTGACGGTCCATCGGCTGGGTGATACCGGTGAAATCCTGGATCTCGTCCAGTATATCGACACCGGTGTAAAAGCCCATTGTATTCTCTCCGTTGATGACCGGTATATCATCGTTCCCCACGTCTGGCCGACCAACAAGACCAGCCAGTTTCGTTTCGATAGCGCATCCGGTCAGCTTACACCTAATGACCCTGCCGAACTGCTGCCGCCCGACGGCGAAACCGGCCCCCGCCATATCTGTTTCCGGCCTCAAGGAGATATCGCCTATATCGTCAACGAACAGGGGAACACGGTGACGGTCCACCGATACGATGAAGCCCGTGGGACGTTGGAGATCTTTCAGAACATTGCGACTTTGCCCGCGGATTATACGGAAGGCGGGGCCACGGCTCATGTGGAAGTGCATCCGAACGGCAAGTGGGTCTATGCATCCAATCGCGGTCACGACAGCATCGTCGGGTTCAATATAGATACCGATGGTTCGCTCAGCCGGTTCAGCCACGTGCCTGTTCCGGCGAGTCCCCGGTCTTTCAATATAGACCCGACCGGCGCCTTTCTATACTGCGCCGGTGAGGAAGCGGGTACCATGACGGCGTATTGTGTGGACCAGGACAATGGTACGTTGCATCCGGTGGCGGATTACGAGGTGGGCAAGGCGCCGTTCTGGGTGATGGTGACGACCCTGGGTTAAATGTATTTGGTCTACGTTAAATCATCAGGATAGGAAAGCACTTCATCAAGTTAATCCAGATTCCTGTATATCCGTTTCTCAATGTCCATGGGTAGTTGGATACAACGATCATCATAGAAAGGCAGTGCTTGCGTCATGAGCACAACGGCGATGCCCTGTTTCCGGTCGCCCCAGAAATGGGTGTTGTACAAACCTGCCCAACTATAGCTGCCGGGTTTGGTCATGGATTTGATCAGGAAGCGTGCATCTGCCGGCATGCCGAATTCACTCTGGACATCGTAATCGTCGAGGGTGAGCAATGGTAGGTGTGAAATCGGCGCTGATGGATTCCTGCGGTTCACAGAGGCTCATGTCCAGCAGGATCTCTGTTATTACGACGGCAATTGATAATCGGATAATTTTCCTGCATTGAGGCCCCCGCGGACAAGGGCTTCCCAACTTTGCATGGGTGATTCTTCTAGTATTTCCGGAAGATTTTCTTGCAGGTCAATGACAAGCGGCAGCGCCTCCTCGTCTTCGAAACGCAAGTTGGCAAGGCGGTTCAGCGCATCCATAGCGAACCCCACACAGATGACGTTTTTGTCATCACGAATGACCTCTTTCAAAGCGACCACCGTTGATTCCAGCGCAGAGTCTATGATCTTGGTACCGTGGGAACAGAGGATGACGATGGACCAGAGCGCATTTTCGCGGACCGCCGAACGGACCGGTTCAAAACGCGCGAGGCCATAGTTGATGCCGTTGCCCTCACAAACATCGCAGTCATCGGTCGGCCGCACAAACTTGATGGACCGCCCCTGCGCCTTGCTCATGCACAGCCGATTCTCCTCGCAGGCCAGACTCTGCACGAGCGCAGCCAGGCACGCGGGAACCAGGGATTCGCCGATCCTCGTGCCGATTGCTCGGCGGCCGAGACAACCCAGTGTACCAGCGGCGACGGAGCGGATGTAGACGGATGGGTCTGTCCTCAGACGCGTTACGACGGCCTGCAGGACATCGTCGTTAAGGGGGCTTGCATCACCCAGGCCATACACGCCCGCCTTCCGGACCCATTTGACAGGCGAGGTCGTCGCTTCAAGAAACGTGTTCGTCGCGTCCGGTCCAACGGCAATCAGGCCGTACGTGGCAGCTCGTCGCACACTCTCCCGGTGGTCATACAGCGCCTGGCCCATAAGCCGCACGGCCAGCGCCGTATCGCCCATGGAGGCAAGTTTGTACGCAGCCCCGATTCGGGCTGGTTCTGCTTCGTCGTATTTCGCGTGCAATTGGGCGAACAGGCGGTCCGCCTCTTTTTGTCGTTCTTCAGGCGAGATCACCGAAATACCCGGTCGCGGTGGTGGTGTCTGCCCCGTCTTCATCCAGTAATGGTGGTATCGCCAGACCACGGTGATGTCCTCGCCGGCCTCGGACAGATCGATGTTAGTCAGGGGATCCATACCAGGGCTGTTCCAATGGACTTCGGCAGGGGGGGGACTTTCGGCGGAAACGGGTTCTGTAGTTCGATACAACCAGAAACGCCACATGAAGCGAGGGTTGTCTTGCCACGTCTGCCAATCATCACGACGGTGATTTCCTCTGTGGAACGTGTTGTGGGAATAGAGAACGACACTCCCGGCCCGAAGCGGCGCGGCTTCGAACGTCTTCACAAGCGGCCACCCCGTATTCGTTACTGCGTCCCGCATCCGAACATCGTGGGCTGTGCAGGATTGGACGATGTCGTCTATGTGGTATTTGGAGTCGGCGCCGCTGACGGGTTCGCTCTCCATGCCGTTAAGTTGGTAATCGAAATCGAGATGGTCCGCACCTGCGAAGTTATCGTGGTTTTCTTCGTGATTGAAGGTCCAGTAGTGTGAGTAAGGGATGGTTGCGGTGGGCCCCATATCCTCTCGAACCGCCTGCGGGTAGTACAGCATCTCGATCTGCACGGCCTGGTGGTGGCGCTGTTTCCTGCCGTTGTAGGGGCCGTTGTCATCCTTGTGCCAGTGCTGATCCCTTGACCCGCTCGTGAAGGACGCATTGTGCGTGAACGGTACGACCGCCCAGTTTTTGCCGACGAGCTGATTGCACGCGGCGATCAGCCCGGGCGCGTTAAGTACCTCAAGCACATCCGGAATGCTCAAAGGAGTTACGGGTTTCCTGGCGAGGTAGGCCGCCTTCTCCTGCGCGTAGACCCGGTCGTGCACGTCGGACGGGATACCGAGACTTTCCGGCGCCAGCACGACGAGCCCTCTGCGTGCAAAGTCCTGAACCAGCCGTTCCGGCGTGCTGTATGGGAGTGGATCTGAGGCAGAAGGAGAAGAACCCTCTTTATGGTTAGCGCTCAATCTATTTACCCTCCATTAAGGCCTAATTCCCCTGTTTCGTAAATATAGTGTCATATCATGGTACACGACAAAAGTTGAAAGGCTGTCATCCCGTCTCCCGATTACACCGATATGGGTTGCATACTGAGACGGAGGTTTATAGAATATAGAGGGTGTCAATTTTATCTGCCACTGTATTATGAGTTTCACCATAGCACACGACAAAAGTTATGTCCATTCTTTCCAGGCTATGGATAGAAGGTCCCCTCCAAGGAGTATGGGCTTAGCGGCTGTTCCGGTTTGAATGCCTCTATTTCCGTCCACCGGACGAAAATGGTTCCCAGCGAACGTCGGGAGCTATCATCTTTTTTCAGCGGCGTCATCGCAAGGAGAAAAGCAAGATGAAAACCAACATAAGATTTACAGCACTTTTTCTGCTTTCGGCTGGTTTCCTCTTATTTTCGAGTGGGCGTAGCAAAAGTCCGGAGGTCCGGGATGGTTCTCCCTTATAGAAAGCTACAGAGCATCGCTATATAGAGATCGTGGAGCTGTTACTGGGCCATAGGGGTGTGAATGTTAAAGCCACTGTTAATTGGACAGCCTTAATGGCCGCATCACTCTCGGATTTAGAAAGAAAGTGGGCAACAGTAAAAATGTCATTTCCTGCCAGACAAGTTTTTGATGGTTGTGACATAGGGCGTCCTTTCGGTTTAAGAAAGTAGGGCCATTCGATAGAGTTCAATACTTGCCTGGCATCGAACCGATAGCTGAACGCGTGTCACGGTGCGCCTGACTCATGATCGTCGCATCGTCGTAGGCATGGTACTTAGGCGAGCCGATGAATGCCGTCTCACCCTGGCGTTCTAAATAGTTAGGTTTGTAATGACCGGGCTACCGGCACAATTGCACTGTGTTCACGAAGAAGCTGATGCACGTCGGCAATAGGGAGTTCTTCCGGATCAACGCCAGTGGACGCGGATAGTGCGGCTATGACGCCGGCGGCTTGGCCGGTAGCCATGCAAGTGGCCTGGACGCGCAACGCTGAATTGGCCAAGCGGTCGCTCGCGATACAACGCCCGGCCACGAGGAAGTTGCTGCTCTCCGCCGGCAGCAGCGCTCCACGTGGTATTGTAGGTACGACACCCTCGACCAGCGGTTCACATTGTAACCCACCACCGGATGATCTGTGCAGGTCGACCGGGTAAAAGGAATAGCAGACCGCATCATCCCAGGTCCGTCCGGATGTGTAATCCTCCACGGTAACTGCGCGTTTGCCCTGGATCGTGGTGGTTTCACGGACACCGCATTCCGGCGCCAGTTGATCAATCACCAGCGTCTCAAGACCGGGTTGTTGCCGCAGAAAACGGTAGAGCCGCAGCAGGCTCCTGCGCGACGCCAGCTCCAGCCGGGTTTTGCCCTCACTGTCCCGGGCGTTGATATGATGAATGTGGTTGGCTTGGGAGCCGCGACTGCGCAGCCACCGGTCGATGTTGGGGGCATCGGCGTTCCAGGAGGCGTCCGTGTAGGTCAGACGCCCCGCCCGCACCTCGGCATCGAAGGCGCTGTTTATGGCGTCGATATCGAGATCCGCCAAGTCGTACCCACTTGCCTGACAGGATAGCGTGGCCGGCTGGTTCTCGTCGGGGATACGTATCGGGAAGCCGGCCATCGCGGTGGCGTTGGCGTCCCCCGTGGTGTCGATCAGCACTGCGACATCTCGCTCGGTGGGCCCGCTCTTGGTGCAGAGCGTCACTTGCCAGCCACGTCCCTCAGCCTGCGGTTCGACACCGGCTAGCATGGTGTGGAAGAGGATATCCACACCAGCGTCGACCACCGCTTCGTCGCAAAGCGCGGCGTAGACAAAACGATTCACGCGAATCTGTAGCTGCCAGTGGGGCCGGGCATAGTTGGCGAAATCCGGCAACGTTCCGCCTGTCTCCGCTACGCAACGAGTGACCAGCTCCCAGCCAATCCCGGCGATCACCTGTCGCCCCCAGGCATGGAAAAGGCCCGGGAAGTTGACGCCGCCGTTGGTTGTCGTCCCGCCCAGTATGCCGGTCTTCTCGACGAGTAGCGTCTTGGCACCAGCACGTCCGGCTTGGACGGCCGCCACCACGCCAGCGGTTCCTCCGCCAATGACCACCACGTCGTGATGCTCGTTCATATCATGATGCTCCTTTTGGGTCTTAATATTAGATACGCATCCGCTTTCGCCAATCTCTACTTGTTAAAGTTTTACCATTAAACAGGGATGCAGCCTCAGAACATAACCAGATAACAATCTCCGCAGCCCTTCTCGGAGGGCTTCCAACGGTTTTACCAAGAAATGCTTCCCGTATCGGGGTTCGAACAGCAGAGGGGCACACAGCATTTATCCTGATCCCCCGATCACTATATTCTTCCCCACTGCATTGATCTATAAATCCCACATTACCTAAGATACCAGCCTTGTCGTGCCTACCCCGCAAGTCATGTCATGAATGGACATCTTTGCGTTGCCTAAAGATGCTGAAAGCGCTTCAGACAAACACTCTGACTGCGGAAGTATGGCGCTATCCCAATTGGCGTAAATGAGATGATAGTAGTCTACAGGTTTGTCGTACTTTCTATTCACACCTACCGCTGCGGATGCACCCGAGGCGGTACGCCGTCGCGTGCATCCGCAGCGTTCGCGACGGTCTACGCATGGCCTTCCTTCAACGCATGATCTCTCCGCCATTGGCGGGCCAGTTTGTCATCAAATTCCATGCTGGCCTTGGAGGGAGGCAGTATCTTCGTGTTGCCGCCGCCATTCTCAAGATTGATGTCCATGTTGCGCGGATTGGTTTCCCAGGCGCCGCAGGTGAAGTCGGGAATGTCGATCGAGTTTGAGCGGTTGAGAACCGACCACTGCGTGAGCGGCACGATCGAACTCCACGTCGCAGCATCATAGATATCCATCGGCATAGGCAGGCCGTTACGCAGGCAGTCGATAACGTGCCAATTCATGCGCAGGTCCGCGCCACCGTGACCGTGGCCCTCAGAAGTCTTTTTGAGCTTGCGATAAATCTCCGGCGTGTATTCGTCATAGAGTCGCTTGTACTCGTCGTGGTCAGGCCTGTACCAGCGTTCATCCCCTTGGGAAAACCGGGGTGGGCCGGGATCAAACAACGCCGCCCCTTTCGTGCCGTAGATACCGTGGATCAAATTGTGCGGTGATGGAGTATGTGCATCGTGCTGGATCATCATAGTACGTCCCTTCACCGTGCGAATCAGGGTCACGTTCATGTTGCCGCGGTATGGCAGGTCGGCAAACTCCTCGTAAAGCGGATCGGCCTTCAGTAACTCCTTCGCCCTTGGACCATAAGTAAAGTCGTTACTCTCCATTGACGAGAGGTAGTCTATGCGGTCACCCCGGTTGATATCCAGGCACGTGGCAATAGGACCGAGACCGTGAGTCGGATAAATGTTGCCGCGGCGCCTGCCGTATTCGCGTAGCCACCACATGTCGCTGTAGCCGTCCGGGATCTTGCGGAAGTTGTTGTTCAACTTGCTCGTGTTGTATGCGCCCTCGGCATGGACTATGTCGCCAAAGAAACCCCGCTTCGCCATGTTGATCGTCACAAGATGAAAATCCATGTAAGAATAGTTCTCGAGCATCATGAAATGTTTTTGCATTTCCTCGGCGGTCTTTACGAGCTCCCAACAGTCCTCCATCTGCCAGGCCGCCTGCACTTCACTGCAGACGTGCTTGCCGTGTTTCAGGGCATAGATTGACATCTGTGCATGCAGTGGAATGGGAGTGCACACGTAGATCAGGTCCAGGTCCTTGCGTTCACACAGCTTCTTCCACTCGTTTTCGCCGTCGGTGTAGATTTCCGGGTTGTGATCGATGTCCTTGAACCAGACAGCCGCCTTCTCTATCTCCGCGGGATCCTTGTCGCATATAGCTCGAATCTCGACGCCCTCGATCTGGATCAGGGCCTTGATATGTCCGATGCCGCGCCCCATGCCGAGCACGCCCACGCGCACCGTGCCTATCTTCGGTGCACGGAAGCCAGCCATGTTAACCCGCTGAACGTGGTTGGTCGCGTATTCACGATTGATCGTAGGCAAGTCGGGATTATTGATCTCAGGCATTGTTGTTCCTTTCGTAGTAATACCTAACGCCTGCATCAGTTTTTGGCAATCCACTGGATGCTCTTGTTATGTGTTTTCTCGTACATATTCAACAAAACTTGTTATCTATAGAGCTATAGAGTGGTAATATTTAGGTGTTTGCATACTGCATTTTTTAATTATTTGAGATTCAATTTCTTTAGCTATAGTAAAATTATTTAATGACTTAGGAGTACGTGAATAAGATGAGTTCAACCTCTCATGCATACAGGCGAACAATCCGCATTCCCTGAATCCCCGCCCCATAATTATTCATCACGGTTTTCTGAATATCCGTATCGTTGTCGGCTACCCCAAGACCATCCTCAATATCGAAGAGCTCACACTCGATATCCCATTGTGTGACCAGCTGTCCAGAAAATGCACACGTGTGGAACAGTTAAGTGGGTGAAGCGTTGCACGTCTATAAACCGAGTCCCCAGGTGGTCATTTCCGACGATATTCAAGCCCATACCTTGGGTCTGGATGGCGGGGTTGTCATCGTGTTTGCGCCAGACAGCCATGAGGGCATTCATCTGGTGCGCACTCAATCCAAGTTCTTGGAAACTTCCCAGTTCGCGCCTTCTTTGCAGGCACTTTTTCGCCCACTGTAAAGAAGCGACTGTACAAATCCCTTGTTTGTCCTTCTGGTGGTAGTTGTTGTTTCATCGCAAATAATCGTCTTGAAGGCATATCCTCCTCCTTTACTTATTAGCGATAATGTAACGTCCTATCGTTCAGCAGCCTGGCTCCGAGCGCAAGCGAAGTTCAGGTCTGCCTGCAACGATTTGTTAGCCAGCGGTCAGAAAGCTCAGGATTTAGCCGTTCATGTCTCGAATTGAGAATTGCCGGCCCCACGGCTTGTCGACCGGTGGTTCTTGAATGTCTACACCTCGAGCCCTAAATTCCTCGCAGAGTTCGTCCATCCCTTTCCCAATGTGCAGGTAGAGATAGCAACCCGAGGCCGGATCGTTTGGTGGCGCCCCTTGCTCGAAGCGAATCCGAATAGCGCTCGCATGAGTACGGTCTCCGGACGATACCCGGGCGTGGGTTGGCGGGTCGCCGTGCTCAAAGTCAATGTGGAAACCCAAGACATCGCGATACCAGTCGAGCGTCTGTCTGACGTCTACCACCATCAGTACTGCCTGGGCACCGTGCAAACCGTGCTGGTCTGTCATCTCACGTGTTTTCAAGGTGTTCATCCTATCTGGCTATCGCTTAGCTCAGCTGCAGCGCTGTGTTAGGCCGTAACGCCCCTATTGGCGTCACTCTAAATCGGAGCTTTGGGGCGTTGCGGTCCCAGCGCCCTTTACATACTTGTCGAACCACCGGAGTTGCTCCCAGAGCACGTGCTCCACACTCTCCCGGGCTCGATAGCCGTGGTCCTCGAAGGGCAGCAGCACCAGCCGGGCGGTGCCGCCCGAACCGCGCACGGCCTCGAAGAAGACCTCAGACTGGAACGTGAGGGTGCCCGGGTTGGAGTCGTCGTCACCGTGGATGATCAGGATCGGCTCGTTGACCTTATCGGCGAAGAAGGTCGGAGAGAGCTGGATGTAGACATCCCTCGCCTCGAAGAGGGAGCGACGTTCGGACTGGAAGCCGAAAGGCTGGTTGGTCTTGTTGTATGAGCCGCTGCGAGCGATGCCGGCCCGAAACAGGTCGGTGTGCGCCAGGAGGTTGGCCACCATGAGCCCGCCGTGGCTGTGGCCGATGACGCCGATGCGCTTGGGATCGGCCACTCCCATCTCGACGGCCTTGGCCACCGCGGCCTCTGCGTCGGCCACCAGTTGGGGCACGAAGGTGTCGTAAGTGGTCTCGGGATCGCCGAGCATCGGCATGGCGGTCAGATCGAGTACTGCATAGCCCTGGAGCAAGAAGTAGAGGTGGGAGGCGCCGTACAAACGCATGAAGCGCTGGGCTGAGCCTCTGACCTGTCCGGCGGTGGTCGTGCCGGAGTACTCGAGAGGATAGGCATAGAGCACTGTGGGCAGCGGCGTGCCCTTCTTGTAGCCGGGGGGAAGATGCAGGTGGAAGCTGAGGGGTACGCCGTCCTTACGCTCGTAGCGCACGATGCGCTTCTCGATCTCGCGTAGCTGGGGCGTGGGGTCCTCGAAGCGCGTGATCGGTGCACGTGTCAGGACCCGGGTGGCCTCGCCCTTGATCGCCTCGATCTCCTTGCCAAAGGTGGCCAGATAGTAGTTGGGCACATCGACGACGGACTCGGAGCGCAACACGAAGCGGTCCTCGCCACCGGCGAACGCCACGAAGGACTCGTAGCGGTCCGGATCGCAGCGGAACAGACGCTCGGTCTCGCCGGTGTCCAGGCGTCGCAGGTCCAGGAAGGGCCGGTCGCCCTGTTCGGTGGCACCGCCGCCGCTGAAGTAGACTACGTCGCCATTCTGGTGCATCACCCTGCGGCCGTTGGGCAGCTGGCGGAGAACGGGATAGCCGGGGTTGCCGTACCGGTCATCCCGTGCAAGGTGGTACCAGAGGCGAGCAGTACCCTCGTCAACGTCAAGTAGCCAGAAGTATTCCCAGCGGCGCATACGTTCCCACTGTGCGAGCATGAGCATTCCGCCTTCGGCGCCCCAGGTCATCCCCCAGATGCGGTGCTCGGCCCGATAGACCTCCTCGGGGTCTCCGGAGAAGGACGCCCGGAGCTGCATAAGCCGGTCGCGGTGGGGCACCTTGACCACGGGATCTCCGCCGTCGAGCGCCTCGACCCAGAAGAGCGTGTGCGGAGCGGTGGGACGCCACGAAACCGAACGCGGGCCCAGCGGCACACCCTGGACCGGGACCTCGTCGGCCACGGGCAGGGAGGCGATGTTCGCTATCAGCTTGCCCTTATCGTTCCACACCTCCATCTTGCTGGCGAAACGCCACCAGGCCACCTCGTGGGACCAGGGACCGACCAGACGCTCGATGAGGAGATACTTGCCGTCCGGCGAGAACTCGGCCGTGGTGTAGGGAGCGGGCGCACCGACGACCTCCACCTTACCTGTCGCCGGGTTGATGATCACCAGCTCGGAAGCGGTGTAGTACTCGAAGAGGGCATCGTCGTGAGCCGTCTCGAGCAGGTCTTGCGCCTCGTAAGTGGAGCGGGCCGAAGCCCCCGCTCCCTCGAGGATCTCCGGACCCGCCGGTATGGCCGTAGGCTCAGGCGTCCGTCCACGCTTAGGGATGCGGCGGACCAGCAGGCGCTCCTGGTCGGGTAGCCAGCTCACGGCGGTGCCCATCAGCGGGTTGAGAGCCAGCTCCTCGATCCTGGTCACTTCGCCTTCCACCGAGCCGACCCACAGGCCGATGTGATCGGCGTGCCCAACGGTGAGCGCGAAGCGCTGGCCGTCCACGGTCCATTCCACGCCGTGGACCTCGGCGTCCGCGGGCAGATCGAGCGGCGTCGTGGCTCCGTTCTCGACTCTAACCAAGCGGAGGGATGTGCCCCCGTGTTGGCCATGGTGGCCGCTGATGGCGGGATTGACCCGGATGCCGGCCAGCTTGTGCATCGGTGCTGCCAGCTCGGCGAGGGGGGGGAAGAGCATGGGATCGGCTAGGAGCAAGTACTCGCCAGTTGGTGCCGTCCACAACCATGGGTGCTGCGGTGCGTGGAGCACCTCCAGCAACTCTTCGGGAGGAGACTGCCACCCGGTTGCCGGCTGCAGGCTGTCGTCGGATGCTCCTGCGCTTGCTGTCATCACAAACGCTACCACCGTTAATACAAGTAAAATTGTTGGTATCACGATTTTTCTTTTCATTCTTGATCTCCGTATAACAATACTGACACGATTATTTTTGCCTAATATAGTAGTACATATCAATATTGATACGTAGTTTACCATATCACTTCAGTTGTTTTTTCTCTTAAATAATTGAAACAGTAGACTTACCCTCTGATTATCCTTCATATTGAAATCACAAATTCTATCACCTGTTGTGTCACGAAGCGTGCTACGTATCTATTTGGATAGGTAGTTTGCCGCATAGACAGTATGGTTACGCGCCAGATGTGACAGGTAGCCGCCTATTAGCCTTCATACCATACTATATTTACAAGCATAAGCAATGATAGGGAGTATTTCTATTTTACGATTATCTCAATAAAAAGGAAAGCTGTTTTCGAGAGTATAGCGGTTTCTCCGACTATGTAGAATATCTCAACAACCTGTCGGCCTCCCACTATATACGGATCTGAATATGGCAACCTCGTCGTCTAAATTACTGGATCAACTCCGCACTAAAATACGAACAAAACATCACAGCATACGCACAGTGGAAGCCTATGTCTCCTGGACATACCGTTTAATCCTCTTTCATAATAAAACCCACCCGAAAGATATGGGGGCCTCTGAAGTCGAATTGTTCCTCTCGCATCTGGCAGAGAAAGGACACGTGGCTGCCAGTACCCAGAATCAGGCGTTGAACGCGCTTGTATTTCTGTACCGCCGGGTGCTGAACAATGATTTAGGCGATATGCAGAACATCAGTAAACTCGGCGTCATCCGTCCGGCGGATCGGCTGGAAACCAGGTAAACTTACTGGGACAGCCTGTTCGCTCCCATGAGTTTTCTACACGATCATGATGCAAGATGGTTTGGCGACTTCTATCGGTTCACCGACAGCACTCAATTTCCCACTTGCCTCATCAATCCGAAATACCACCACATTCTCCCCATGTTTTGCCCCTTCAGCCGTTTGCATATTCGCACACAGCAATAACTTCCCATCGGGCGTAATGGCCAGATTCTGAGCGAAATTACCCCGAGACGACTGGATATCGACCAGATCCAGACAACCGTCGCCGCCGATACGGTAAATGGCGATGCTGTCGTGGAAGCGATTGGAGCAGTACAGATACTTACCGTCCGGGGTGATCTTGATATCGGCTGTGTAGCTGGTATCGTCGAAGTCATCGGGCAGCGAGGAAATCACTTGTTGTTCGATCAGCATGCCGGTATCGTCATTGTAGCGGTAGACATTGATCGAATTGTCCAGCTCGTTGTTCGCGTAAACGTACCCGCCCAGTGGATGGTAGGTGAAGTGGCGGGGACCGCCGCCGCCGATGGTCCGCACATAGGGCTGGTCGAGCGGCGTCAACCGGGCGGAGACCCCGTCGAGCGCGTAGCCGAGGATCTGGTCGGTACCGAGATTGCAGGCAAACATATGCTTGCCGCTCGGACTGATCACAGAACAGTGGGCGTGGGGCCCCTTCTGCCGGGCTTCAACGACCATGCTTCCGCCTTCTTGCTGCACAAAGGAGGCCATCTCACCGAGGGAACCATCCGCCTGCACCGGATAGGAGCCGACGCTGCCGGACGAGTAGTTGGCGATGACCGCCGCTTTCCCGCTCGGGCTGACATCGACGTAACATGCCGTGCCGCCGTTGGTTGGTTGCTCATTGATCTTGCGCAACTCACCCGATGGGCCGATGATCTTGAAAGCGGCGATGTATCCGGTCTCGCTTCCGGCCGGCTCGTGGGTTGAATAAAGGATCTTCCGGTCGGGGGACAGCGCAATAAAGAAGGGGCTTTCTATGTCCGTATAGCGGTTTAACGGCGCCAGCGCGCCGGTTCCAGTGTCCAGTTTGAATGTGCTGATGGCCCCCGTATCACCGGCGGCGCACGAGGTGACGAAAATTGTATGTTGGCTGTTCATGTTCGACTCCCTTTGAGTAGACAATTGGTTTTTTGAGATTTTCCAGGATAACGATTGGGTTTCAGTATACCTGATTTATCGACTTGCGACAATATCAAATCTGGATATTACACCAGTTCTCTACAGCAATAGTGCATAAATGAATTATTTACCTTCCGGATGTATATGCCCTGCTTGAAGTTGCGCAGCAGACACAGAAACATCCGGGGATTTTATACTTTGTGCTTGGCCCACGCGCAAAGTATAAAGCCCAGGGAAACCCCCTTGATTTATCCCTCAACAGTTATTACTTTTGTGACAACAATGCCCGTACAACATGCCATCAATCAGGAGCGCACGATATGCCCCGGCTGCCGATATTCTGAGCCTGGCTGCATCCTATGGATTCGGTCTTGCAAACAACCATCCCTTCATTGACGGCAACCAGCGCGTGGTATTTATGGCCATGTATATCTTCCTGGGACTCAATGGGCACCAGCTTATAGCAACAGAATCCGAGGTGGTTACGCTTATGCTCGATGTCGCCGTCGGCGTCCTGGATGAAGCCGGTTTGGAAGCATGGCTGCGCAGCCATGCCCAACCCATATAAGGAGACTTTCATTTTCGATATGACGAAACCAAATCTTCTTTACATTTTTACCGATCAGCAGCGTGCAGACACCCTGCAGTGCTACGGCAATGAGCAGATACAGACGCCGGCGTTGAACGGGTTGGCGGACGAGAGTTTTGTGTTCGAG
>PVBE011192038.1_pt1 | contig 29520 bp, 23 predicted proteins | sample 1631181 | NCBI WGS metagenome assembly PVBE01 (sample SAMN08397723, study PRJNA350692) | Marine metagenome, whole genome shotgun sequencing project. | isolation source: water | place: Pacific Ocean | collected 2012-04
AGTCCCACAGCCGCACCATGGAGTCGTCGCCGCCGGTGACCGCCTTGCTGCCGTCGGGGCTGAACGAGATCGACGTGATGCCGGCGTCGTGGGCGTTCCACAGGCCCGCGGGCCGGCGGCTGTCCAGGTCGAAGAAGCGGACCTTGCCGTCCTCGCCGGTGCTGATGATCTGCTCGCCGTCGGGGCTGAAGGTGACGTACAGCACACCTCCCTCATTGGCCGGGATCGCCCCCGGTCCGCCGCCGGTGGTCAGGTCGACGAGGCGGATCGAGCCGTCGTAGGCGCCCCACGCCATCAGCGGTTTGGTGGGGTGGAACGCGAAGGTGTAGGCGACGTCGCGGCCGCTGAACCGACCCACTTCCTCGCCTGTCTGCAAGTCCTGGATGGCGACCCCGCCGCGGAAGTCGGTGGAGGCGAAGTAGCGGCCGTCGGCCGACCAGCCGACCTCCATGACCCACTCGGCGTGCACATTCGGCGGGGGCAGCCGCTCCCCCGTGGCGAGGTCGTACAGCAGGACCTCGCGGTACATGCCGCCGACCGCCAGTTGGGTGCCGTCGGGGTGGATCGCGACGGCCCATTGGTGGGGACCCACGTAGGTGTCGGGGGTGGTCAGCCCGCTCGCGAGGGTGATCTCCCAGTAGACGTCGGCGATCTTCGTCCGCCCCGGGATGGTCATCCACGCCGCCGCCACCAGCAGCAGCACGGCAGCGAGCCCTCCCGCCACGATCTTCGAAGCGCGCTTCATCGCAGCGCGTCCAGGTCGATCTCGAGCAGCCCGCACTGGCTCCACGTCCACGCCTTGCCGGCGGTCTCGTCGACCGTGATGTCCTTGACGTGGCCGCCCACCGGGATCGGCTCGATGCGGAACAGTGACGGCGGGCTCTCGGTGCTCCAGACGTCGATGCGGCCGCCGTAGGTGCTGCTGGCCAGCAGCAGCGACCGGGTCGAGTCCACCGCCACCTCCCGGGTGCCGAAGCCGGCGGAGGCAGAGCCGCGGCGCTCCAGCGTGGTCGAGTCGATGAGCCGGACGCGGCCGCCGTAGTAGCTGGAGGCGAACAGCAGCGCCTTCGAGGGGTCATGGACGAGGTGGTAGTGGGTCCCGCCGAGGGGGACCTGGCGCACGATGGAGAGATCGCGGGCGGACAGTTCCGTGAGGTAGCGGCTGAACCACAGCGAGATGGTGAAGAGCGTGCCGTCGCCGAACGCCAGATCCTGGACGTCGCCCAGGCGGGTCTCGGTGATCGCGTCGCTGGTGCCCGTGTCGGGGTCCCATCGGTACAGCCCGGGCCGGTCCTCGCAGCCGATGTAGAGCCGCTCCTCGGCGTCGTTCCAGTGCAGCGTGTTGATCCAGCAGAGCCCCTCGATGCCGACGGCGTGGAGCACCCGCGAACCATCCCCCGCGAGGGTGACGATGACGTTGTTGGGGACGACCGGCCCCGAGGCGAACGCCTGGGCGTCGTGGGGCACGACGCTGCCGAAGAAGACGTCCCGGCTCGGCGCGTAGACGAGCTCCTCGGGGGTGCCGAACAGCTCGGCTCCGTCGGCGTCGAACGGGGGCGCCATGGCCCCGGCGGCGGCCCACTCGATCGGGCCCGGGGGGACCATGCGGCCGAGGCGGCGGTCGGCGCGCAACGACAAGGCGAGCAGGCCGCCGTCGCCCTGCGCGATCCGGAAGATCTCGCCCGGCGCCGACAGCAGCGTCACCCGATCGTCGTCGGCCGAAGGGCAGGCGAGGATCCGAGCCGAATAGGTGTGTCCGAACAGCAGCCCCGCCACGACGCACGGGATCGCGCCGAGGATCGGGAACCGGAGCGGCCCTCGGACCCCCGCGAGGCCCGAGCCGAGGGCCGCCACGAGCAGGACCGCCGCCGGCCCCACCACGATCGCTGCGCCGGGCGACGCGGCGGCGCCGACGAGGGCCGCGACGACCGCCCCCGGGACCACCTCGCGGACCCCGACGGAGAGGCCGCGGTCGCGCGCCACGAGCACCGCCGCGACGGCCCCGAGTCCGCCCACGCCGACGGCCCAGGCGGCGAAGAAGGAGGTCCCTCCGGCCCGGAGCGCGTCCCCCAACCGCTCCAGCAGGGGGTAGCCCTGGCCGTAGGTCATGAACAGGGCGTAGACGTAGTACAGCGAGGCGGCGGCGGCCGCGGCGGCGAAGGCGACGATGCCGTTGGAGGCCCGCTCCACGTCTCCCCAGGTGCCGCGCCGCAGGACCAGCCACGTGGCGGCCCCCAGGACGATCCCGACAGCGAGGCCACGCTCCATCAGCGCCGCCAACGCCACGGTGACCGCTTCGGCCGACAGCGCGATCGCCGCGGTGACGCCGAACACGATCCGCTTGGGCCGGGCCCCCTCCTCGCCGAGGGCCGCCGAGAGCACCACGAACCCCCACAGCCCCAGCGCCACCCGAAGCCGATGCCCCGATCCTTCGGTCAGCCACTCGAGCGGCCGCACGAGCAAACGGAAGGCCAAGTGCTGGAGGGCGGCGGCGCCAGGCAGGTCTCGGTGCAGCATCAGATCGGCGAACGCCCACAACGCGGGCAGCGCGATCAGGACGGCGACAGGGATCAACACACGGCTGCGCATCGGCGACAGTCTATTCATGATGGCATCCTGTCCGCATGGAGCGGACGACACGGGCGTTGTTCTATGCCCTCTGCGCGATTGTCGCGTGCGGGACGTACTGCTTCATCGGCACCATCTTCTGGCCGCTCTACTTCCCCGCCCTCAAGGTGCACCTGTGGCTGGGGCTGGCGTTGATCGTCGCCACGATTCCCGCGCTGGCGTGGCACATCCGCAAGACGAACACGAACCTGATGCGGTCCCTGATCGTGCCCGGCACGGTGCTGATCGGCGCCGGCCTCGCCATCCCCGGCCGCCCCGAATACCCCGCCTTCGGACCGATCGGGTGGGGGGCGATCTCCTCCGGCGTGCACGTGCTCCTGATCGCCGGCTGCGCGCGGCTGATGCCGGCTCCGAAGCGGCCGCCGGTGCGGACCTCGATCTCGGGCGTCGCGCTGACCGTGGTGCTGCTGTGGGCACTGCACGTCGGCATCCTCGGCTGGCAGATGCGCGGCGACGAGAAGTGGGGGCCGATGCTCGCCCACTCGGTGCTCGGGATCTTCTGCGCGGTCCTCGTGTTCCCCCACCTGCTCTGGTTCCGCCGCTTCGTGCGCCGGCTCTGGGGGGTGCCCGTGGTGGCGGTGCTCCTGGGGGCGCTGGCGTGGTGGTGGTACGTCAGCTACCCGCACGACCTGCTCGTCACCGACATCCGCTCGCCGATGGACTGGAAGCTGGAGATCCTCCCCGCGTCGACGTCGCTGACCGAAACAGGCCGGATCTTCGGCACCACCCCAGCGAACCGAAACGACCGGGACCTGCTGGACGAGTTCGGCCCGAAGCTCGACCCCGAGCTGATCGGAAACAGCTTCGGCTGCGGGGACGCCGGCTGCCACGAGCTCCTGACCAAGCAGTGGTCCGGATCCGCCCACCGCCACTCGGCCGACAACGCGCTGTACCGCAAGGTCGTCGAGGAGCTCGTGCGCGAACAGGGGCCCGACGAAGCCGCCTTCTGCGCCAACTGCCACGACCCCCTCCGCGTGCTCACGGGCACCGTGCGGGAGGCCTACGCCGAAGGGGCGCCGCCACCGGGTGAGGGGGTCGGCTGCGTCAGCTGCCACGGCACCGTCCACGTCCCCGTCCCGCCGCGCAACGGACTGCAGACGATCCGTCAGCCGCGCAGGTACCCGGGCAAGACCCGCGATGCCCACAACGCCAACTTGATGCTCGACCCGCGGGCGCACCGGCAGGACCTCGTGGCCAACTTCCGGATGGCCATCCCGGGGGTCGGCTGCGCCACCTGCCATCGGGTCGAGTTGCACCCCGACATGGGCGCCGCCGTCATCGATCACGCGCAGGCGACGGCTCAGCCTCCGTGGACCCCCGAGGGCACGCTGTCGTGCACCGACTGCCACATGCCGACGCTGACGATCCAGCGCTCGTTCGAGCAGGCGATGTACGACCACCAGCTGTCGGGCATGAACCTGGATCTGGCGCTGTACGCCACCGGAGACCGCGACGAGGAGGCGCTGGATCTGGTGCGCAACAACACCGTCGAGTTCCTCCAGGGAACGATCGACACCACCGGGCTGACGCAGGAGGTGCGGCAGTACGAGATCCCGCTGGAGACGACCGCGGTGCTGAAGGACGGCGGCGTGGTCCTCGTCACCGCCAGCGGCACGCTCAACGGCACGACGCTCACCCTGAACACGGAGACCCACAACCACCGCGCGGGGCACCCCTTCCCCAGCAGCGCCTTCGACCTCACCGAGGTCTGGCAGGAGGTGTCCGTCACGAACGCCGAGGGGATCGAGTTGGTCCACCGGGGCGCCCTCGGCGACGATCTGAGGGTCCCCGAGGACGCCGTGCGGCTGGGCGGCGTCGAGCTCGGGCGGGACGGCAAGCCGATCGAGCACCACCGCATCTGGGACGTCGCCGCGATCGTCGACAAGCGGCAGATCGAACGGGGCGGCTCGGTCACCGACGACTACACCATCGAGCTCCCCGAAGGAACGACGGGGCCGCTGACGGTGCGGGTCTGGTGGAACTTCCGCCGCTCCAACCAGGACTTCACCGACTGGGTCTTCGACGGTGACGGGACCACGTTCCCCGTCCACGAAATGGGCGCCGCGGAGATCGTCGTCCCTTGATCGCACGACCCCGGCTGTTGCTGGTCGTGCTTTGCATCGTGTTCGGCGCGAGCGCGGCGTTCGTGAACCCCATGGGCATCGCGGGGCGGGACGAGTTCCGCAACAACGACTGGCTCAACTGCCGCAGCTTCGATGTGCTCACACGGCGGGCGCTGCTGGAGGACGGCGAGTGGCCGCTGCGCACGCACCTCCTGGGCGGCGGCTTCCCCGTGGCGGCGCATCCGTCGGACGGTTCATGGGCGCCGACCATCATCGCGGTGCTGCTGTTCGGCGACGTCGTCGGGGTGAAGCTGAACCTGCTGCTGTTCCTGATCGTGGGATCGCTGGGGATGCACGCGATCGCCCGCCGCTGGCTGGGGCTGAGCGAGGAGGCGGCCCTCATCGCGGGGGCCCTCTTTGCGGTGAGCGGGTGGCTGCCGTCGATGTGGCTGGTGGGGTTCTACAACCAACTCTTCTACCTGCTGTGTCCGGCGATCTTCTTCTTGTTCGTGAGCTCCGGAGAGGAGCCGCGCGATCGAGGCCTGATGAAGGTGCTCCTGGGGGCGCTCCTGCTGGCATTCGTGCTGCAGCAGGGGGGGCATGCCTTCCCCGCGATCGTGTTCTTCCTGGGGGTGACCGCGTGGGGGCTGGCGGCGATGGAGTCGGCCGTGGAGGAGGCCGGAGCGTTGCGGACGTGGGGGCTCCCGCTGGTCGTCTTGCTGGGGTGCACGTCGGCGTTGGCGTTCGCCAAGGAGCTGAGCATGCCGTGGCTGATCGCAGTCGCGGGGCTGGCGGCCGCGGCGGTGGTCGCGGGGGTGCCGAGGATGCGGCGGTTCGGGCGCGCGCTGCTGCCCTGGGGCGGGCGGCTGGCGCTGCTGCTGGCGATCTGCTGCTCCCTGGGCGCGGCGCGGCTGGCCGGGATCGGCATCCTGGAGGGCCCCGACGGCAAGTACGAGCATCGGCTGCAGCGGCGTGATGCGCTCTGGTTCCCCGATCCCGCGGACTCCCCCATCGCGACCGAGGAGCGCTTCTACAACACCCTGCCGGACTTCCTGCAGACGCTGTCGGGGCGGGTGCCCGCGGACACGGACTACACGATCAGTTGGGGCCGCCAGGGCGACCCCACCGAGTACGAGTACGCCTGGCTGGGCCTTACGCCTCCGTTCGTGCTGCTGATGTTCGCGGGGCTCGTGTTCGCCGTCCGGCGCGACCGCAAAGGCCAGCTCATCGCCGGCCTCGGGGTGCTCTTCTCCCTCATCTCCTTCGGCTGGCGGGCCCCCCCCGACTTCCACTTCCTGATGACCTGGGGCGTGCCTCGGCTCGACTCCTTCGCCCAGCCGATCAAGTACTGGAACTTCTTCATCCTGCTCAGCGGCGTGCTCCTGGCCGCCCTCGCGGTCGACTCTTTGCCCCGGCGCAAGCTCGCCGTCCCCGCCGTCGCGCTCCTGCTGCTGTGGCCGTTCGCCCAGAACCGAGCGACGCTGGCCGAGCTGTTCGAGTTCGAGCGGCCGGCCGAGGCCGAAGCGGACGCCTTCCACCAGATGGCGATGGTCGCCGAGGAATGGTGGGTGGAGCGTTCGGACGCCCAGATTCGCGCGATGTCGGACCAGCTCCACCTGCGCGACTTCGTGCGGCCGCGCACCGCAACGGAGTACTTCAACCTGCGGCGGGGGGTCGGCACGGCGGACCACTACGGCTCGATCGTGCTCGCCGAATACGCGATCCCCGCGACCTACACGACCCTGGAGGGCAGGGCGATCAGCAACCCCCGCTACCGGGGCGAGGCGTGGCTGGGGGACGGGCGAGGGAGCGTGCTGCGGGCCGACATCGGGCACAACCGCATCCAACTCGACGTGCAGTTGGAGTCGACCTCAACGGTGATGGTGAACCAGAACCACCTCCCCGGCTTCTCCACGGACGTCGGCCAACTGACGGCCCCGGTGGATGGGCTGCTGTCGGTCGAGGCGCCCGCGGGGAGCCACACAATCACGCTCACCTACCGGCCTCGCACCCTCGTGCGGGGGTTCCTGGTGTCGGGACTGAGCTTCGTTGGATGGGTCATCGCGATGGCGGTGTTGCTGCGGAGGAGGGTGCGATGAGCGTGCGCGCGGCTAGATTCCTGGTGCTGCTGTTGGCGGGCTGCGGCCCGAGGGACCAGGCCGTCGCGCCGACGACGCCGACGCCGCTGCCGACCGAATCGGTGGCGCCCGGGATCAACGAGGACGACGCGGACATCGATCCTCTGGACGAGATGGGGGTCGAGCGGGTCGACGGGCCGTTCGCCAAGGACTTCCCCGACGGCAAACCGATGGCCCGAGGCGCGGTTCGCGACGGCCAGATCGACGGTGACTTCGAGCGTTGGTACCCCAACGGCCAGGTGCAGGAGCGAGGCCGGTTCGAGCGCGGTCGCGAGGTCGGCACGTGGACGATGTGGCACCCCAACGGGCAGCTGTACGAGAACATCGACTTCGCCGGGGGGCGCGAGCACGGCCGCTGGGTCATGTTCCACGACAACGGCGCCGCGGCGGAGGAGATGAACTGGGTCGAGGGCCAGCAGCAGGGGCTGCAAGTCGACTACGACCGCGAGGGCCGCAAGGTCGGCGAAGGCTCGTTCAAGGACAACCGCCCCACCGGCGAATGGACCTGCTTCGACCCCGACGGAACCGTGCGCACGATCCCCGCGCCGAAGGAGCGCTACACGCCGCGCGAAGCGTGCACCGGCGTGCTCATGCCGGACTGAGCCTCAGCGGGCGCAAGGGCCGAACCCGCCCGTCAGGAGCGTGCAGGAGTTCGTCGCCAGATCGCAGTGCACCGTCGCGGACTTGCCCAGCACCAGCTCGACGTCGAGGAAGGCCGTGGGCCGTTCTCCGGAGCCCATGCCGATGGTGATCCAGCCGGGATCGAGCCGGGCGCCGAGCTTCGACCCCTCCGTCAGGGCCCGCCTGCTCTGGGGCCGTCCGCCGATCCAGACCATCGACCGCCCCGGCGTGCTGGTGGTGACGAGGCAGGCCTTCGTGGGCGTCTCGGTGGAGATGGGCGACGGCGTCGGATCCACCGCCGCCACGGGTTCGGGGGTCGGCTCCGCAGGCGCGGGCGTCTCCTCGGTCGGCGCGGGCGTCTCGACCTCCGCGACCGGGGCCGGCGTCGGCTCCGGGGCCGCCTCGGCCGGGGCGGGGGTGCTCGGCTCGGGCCGCTCGACGGGCTCGGTCGGGAGGCGCTGCACGGGAGCGGGCGCCGGGGTGGGCGCCTCCAACTCCGGATCGACCGTCGGCTCCGCGGGAAGCTCCGCGACCGCGGGCGCCTGGGTCGACGGCGTCGCCTGCGCGGGGGTCGTCGGCTCCGACGGCAGGTAGGCGCGGCCCAACAGCAGCCCCACGATGGCCAGGACCATCAGCGCGGTGCCCCCCAGCAAGCCGAGCATGAGCGTGCGGGACAGGCCCCCCTTGGTGGACGGCGGCGGCGGCGGGACGGCCCGCTTGCCGGTGCGCCCGCGCGGCTTGGCGTGCTTGGCGGTGGCGCGACCGGCGGGGTTCCGCTTGCGCTTGCGTTGGGGTGCGACGGGCGGAGCCACCGGACCCGAGGCGGCGGCCTTGGCCTCCGCCTTGGCGTTGGCGATCTCGCCCGTGCGGGCCAGCAGATCGGTCCACGCGACGCCATCAGAGCTGGCCACTCGCGGCGCCGGAGCACCCTCGGGGCGGTCACGCTCACCCCGCTCGACCTCGCCCAACATCGTCGTGAACGCGGCGAAGTCGGCGGGGCCGACGGAGCCCTGCAGCCCCTCGAGGTCCGCCTCCACCTCAGCGGCGCTCTGGTACCGAGCGGCAGGGTCACGGGCGAGCAGCTTCTCCACGATGGGCGCGAGGCCGGGCATCGTGGCGGCGACCGCGGCGGCTTCGTCGGCGGGCGCGCGGTTCACCATCTCCCAGAAGATGTTGGCGATCGCTTCGCCGCCGAACAGCCGCTGGAGGGTGACCAGCTCGAACGCGATGCAGCCCAGCGCGAACAGGTCCATCGAGGGGGCGAAGTCCCGGTCGCCGGCCCAGGTCTCCGGCGCGGTGTAGGCGGGCGTGCCCTTGGACACCCCGGTGGCGGTGGCGGCCGCGTCGCCCACGACCTTGGCGACGCCGAAGTCGGTCAGCTTGGCGGCGCCGTGCACATCCAGCAGCACGTTGGCGGGCTTCAGGTCCCGGTGGAGCACGACGGCCGGGTTCCCGTCCTCGTCCGAGGCGGTGTGAGCCCGGCCCAGACCTCGGGCGATGTTCAGGAGGAAGCTGAGCACCAGCTCCGGCGGAATGGGCACCCCCGCGAGGGCGGCCCGGTCGATGAACGACTCCAGGGTCCCGCCATCGACGTACTCCATGACGACGGTCCAGGTCCCCTCGATATCCTCGACCGCGAGCACGTCCACGATGTTGGGGTGGCGCAGGGCGGCGACGAGGCGGGCCTCCTGTTGGAGGGCCTGGACCTTGGCCGGTTCGGCGGTGTGCAGGAGCTTGAGGGCGACCTCCTTGCGGAAGCCAAGCTGCGATTCCTCGACGGCGAGCCAAACCTCCGCAAACGACCCCGCGCCGAGGGCGCGACGAAGCGTGAAGCGGCCGAATTGCTGCCCCTCGGACCAGGCCTGAATCGAGTCTCTCCCGTCTTAGGCGGGGAGGATACCAGCGGCGCCCCCGTCGGCTTCGGCCTCCCAGGTGGGGGCCCCGAACAGCTGCACGAGGAAGATCGCCTGGGCTACGACGATGGGAAGCGAGGCGAGCGCCGAGACCGGGTACATCGCCAGATCGAACCAGAAGAGCAGCTCGTTGCTCAGGTCCCCTCGCCCCAGTTCCATCACCACGGAGCCGAAGGTCAGAAGGATGACCGGCATGCTCGCGATCACCGACACGACGAGCGCCTGACCGCGACGCCCGGGCATGCGCTCCGCGCTCACGGCCATGGCGTCTCGACGCTCCAGCGGGGCCCCCGCCAGCCGGCTCAGCACCCACTCCGCCTGCGCGACGTACAGCGTCATCGCGCGGACGATTCCGGGGATGAGGAGCAGCAACGAATACAGGAGGATCTGAACCCCGATGAGGATGCCCAGGACCGCGAACGGGAAGAGCCAGACCAGTCCCTGCCGCAGCGCCGTCGGCGCGTCGTAGGTCTCCTCCCCCCGGAGCAACTGGAGGGCGAGGATCAGGACGACGAGCTGACCGTAGCTCCCGAGGATGGCGGCACCGAGGGTGAGAGCGAGTGCGATCAACGCATCGGGGGGGGGCCAACAGCGCCACGCCCATCTGGGGAAGGCAGGCCAGGACCAGCGCCAGGGAACCCACTCCAGCGACCTTCGGGAGCGTTTCCACCACGGCCGCGAGGACGACGCCGATCCGGGTACTCCCGGATTCGTAGGGCTTGATGGTCTGGTGGCAGGGCTCGCAGATCGCCCGCTCCATCCACATCACCCGAGGCGCGAAGGTTCCGCAGCGGTCGCAGGGGGTCTGCACGGACCCAGGATGGCCCAGCCGGAGCGAGCTTACGAACGGTAGGCTCCGGTCGGCATGCGCCTGCTCGCTCCGATGGCGGTTCTCCTCTGCGTGATCGGCTGCGATCCATACGCTGCGTGGCCCGAAGAGGGGTCGTACTTCCCCTACGTCTACACGCCGCAGACCGACCTCGAAGCCTACGAGGAAGTGCGCTGGGAGACGGAGGACTGGGACCCTGCCGAGGATCTCGACCTGGCCGGCCAGTACCTGCTGAAGCTGCAGCACCACCGCCCCAGCGCGCCCGTCGAAGCGCTCTCCCACTTCGACAGCCACGTGGGCACGATCCCGCCGCTGGGCGACGGCGTCCGCCTGTCGTTTGCGGGCGACGTGATGTGGCTGGGGGAGAACTGGGCCGAGTTCGCTCTGCCCGTGGCCGACCTGCTCGACGGCGATCTCCGAATCGGCAACCTGGAGACGCCGACGTCCCCGGATCACCCGACGGAGCAGGAGGACCTGGACCTCTACACGTTCAACGCGCCGCCGGAGATCCTCGACTCGCTGCCGCTGGACGTCGTGCAGCTGAACAACAACCACAGCATGGACGTGGGCGAGGACGGCCTGGAGGCGACGATCGCCGAGGTCGAGGCCCGCGGCTTGCAGCACACCGGGGTCGACGGCCACGCCACGGTCGAGGTCGGCGGCCGCTCGATCGCGCTGCTGTCCTACACTTGGGGGCTCAACGGCAAGCCCGCCCCACAGGACCATGAGCTGTTCGTGGTGCCCTTCGGCCGGCTCGACGAAGACGTGGACCTGTCGGGAGTCGGGGCCGACATCGAGGCCGCCCGCACCGGCGGCGCGGACACCGTCGTGCTGATGCTCCACTGGGGCTACGAGTACGAGTACTACGCCGACCCCCACTTCCTCGTGATGGGGCGCGAGCTGGTCGGCCTCGGCGCGGACCTCATCGTCGGGCACGGCCCCCACGTCGCCCAGCCGCCGGAGCTGTGCCACGTGAACAAGCCGCTGGCGGTTCCGGAGATCGGCACCTGCTCGATCCGCACCGACGACGGCGTGGCTCGAACCGCCGCGATTCTCTACAGCCTCGGCAACTTCGACACGATGCAGCCGACGGTGCCCGTGCAGACCGGCCTGATCGCGACCGTGTCGCTCGATCCCGACGTCACCGGGCTCGGCTGGGAGGCGGTCACCACCGTCCGGGACGACGTGCGCACCGTCGTGCCGTTGGCCGATCGCACCGAGGGCGCCTACGTCGCCGAGATGCGCCGGCTGGAGTTCCTCCTCGGCAAGGCGTGGAAGCGATGAGGAGGCCGCTGCTGCCGTTGCTCGTGCTCGTCGCTTGCGGCGATCCCCTGCCCGGGGACGAGCCCCCCGAAGAGCCCGTGCGATTCGCGCTGCCGACGGGCCAGCCGTGGCTGATCGACGGCGTGGTCGGCGTGGATCACGACCCCGAGGTGCACGAGGACTCCACCCTCGGCGGCGCCATCTGCAGCAACTACGCGGGCGACGGCTTCCCCGCCTGCTACGACGAGCACGACGGCACCGACTTCCTGCTCGAGGGCGGCTTCGAGACGATGGACGCGGGCTCCGCCGACGTGCTCGCCGCGGCCGACGGCACGGTCCTGGAGATCCGCGAGGACCAGTACGACCGCTGCCGCCTCGAGAACGGCGCGGTGACCTGCGACGGCCACCCCATCCTCGCCAACTTCGTCACCCTCGATCACGGCCAGGGGATCATCACCCGGTACCTCCACCTGATGACCGACTCGGTGGTGGTGGAGCCCGGCGATGAGGTCGCCTGCGGCGATCTGCTCGGCTTGATGGGGAGCTCCGGCAACAGCTCGATGCCCCACCTCCACTTCGAGGTGAACACCGACGGCGGCGACGTGATCGACCCCTACGCGGGACCGCTGTCGACGACGAAGAGCTGGTGGGTGGAGCAGGTCGACGCGTTCGACCTGCCGGCGACGACGTGCGCTACAGCGGAACCGTAACTTCGGCTTCGAACAGCAGGTTGTCGCGGCAGACGTCGCCGAACACGGCGGCGGCCTGGGGCGGGGCCCGAAGCTCGCCCGCAAGCACGAGGTCCTGCCACGCGTCCCAGACCTGCTCGTCCTTGAAGTAGAGCGTCCACAGCCCCCGGGCGGGGTCGGCTTTGCCCAGCTCGAGCAGCGAATCGATGTTCCGCATCGTCTCGAGGATCTGAGCGGCAGGGTCGTCCAGGTGCATGGTGAGGCCGTCGCCCCCGATGCTCGCCGTCCCCGAGATCGTCACCAGCCGGCGGCGCCCCAGGTCGATGGTCATGCCGCGCGAGAAGGACGAACCGTAGTCCCACGCTTCGCACTGCATGTCGGGCGTCACACCCGTGAACGGACGGTCCGCGCCCGGGCGGGTCACGGCGATGAGGTCGAGGAAGCAGTCCGCCCGATCGGGGTGCCAGGCCTGGATTCCGGTGGACGCCGGCGGCTCCTGCAGCCACTTGGAGTCATCCTTGAGCCCCTCGGCGAGGAACACTTCGTCGCGCACCCGGTTCAGGTGGTCGTAGGTGGGGATCAAGTTCTCGACGTACAGCCACGTGCGGGCGACGTCGCGCAGGGTCATGCCGTGCTCAGCGCAGGCGGCGACGGCCCCCGCGAACATCTCGTGCAGGGGGTCCACCGAGCCGGGGGAAGCGGCCACGTCGGAGACGAACAGCGCCGTCGTACTCCCGGACTCCAGCAGCCGGCCGGTCGCGGGGCCCGCGCGCACGGTGCGGATGCTCTCCCCTGGCGCCGGCCGCAGCGCGAGCATGTGCACGCCGACGCAGATGCCGGGGATGCAGGACTTGTTGGAGACGATGGTGAACGGGCGGTCGGCGTCGAGGCCGTGGGCCTGGAGCGCGTCCCGGCGGATGGCGAGCACCTCGTCCACGTCGTAGGGCTCGACGTAGAGCCGCTCCTGCAGCACCAGCAACTGCCCCTCAGCGAGCTGCCGGGCAAGATCGTTGAACGCGGCCCGGACATCGTCACGGGTCGCGCCGCGGGGGGACGGCGCCCAGCGCAACCCCGTCAGCGGCTTCTGCGCGCGGGGGTGCGGGATGATGGATGCTCGATTCGATTCCTTCGTCATTCGGCTCAGAAGTATAGACGGCGATTTTGGCGGCCGCCGGACAGGGGCTGCCTACAGGTAACTCTCCGGCTCGCCCCAGCCGTAGCCGACGTGCACGCCGCCATCATCGACCGTCACGGTCCAGGAGTCCACCCGGTGGGGCGTGCCGGCGTTGCTGTCGACCAGCCAGTCGCGGACGAGGACGCGGTAGTTGCGGGGCACCCGCACGCGGATCGTCGAGTCCGACGAGGCGTCGGGCAGCGCGGTCAGCACGGAGCCGCCGTGGTCCGATCGCAGGTGGATCGGGCCGACCCGGGTGAAGCCGTCGCGGTCGGTCCCCAGCGACCCGAAGGCGTTCAGGTCGAGGTACAGCTCGCCAAGCCCGTCGACCTCGGCCCGCAGGGGCAACGCGGCGATGCCCAGCGGCTGGGGCTGCCAGGGCACCACCACCGACCGGAAGTAGATGTCGAGCAGCTTGCCGCGATCGATCAGATCGACGAACGGAGCCCCGGATGCGACCTCGCGGACCGCGTCATCGGGAGCGGTGGGGAGCAGGGCCAGATCAATCTCGAGAAGCACCGACCGCTCGTCCGCGAGCACCACCAACGGCTCCGACGCTTCCCCCCCGCCCCACCAGCCGGCCTCCCGCGGTCGATCGGCCAACGGCGACCCCGGTCCATACACGGTCCACCGGACCGACGCCTCCTCGGCGCGCTTGCGCCCGACGTCCAGCTTGGTGGCGAGCCGCCCGTAGTCGGGGAGCAGCCCGAACCGCGCCACGGCCGCCCGCGATGGCGCCAGGCGGGCGTCGGTCTCGGTCTGATGCACCGGATGGCGGAGGTAGGTCGAGGCATCCACCGGCACGTCCAGCCGAGCCGTGACGAAGCCGAGCGCCAACAGGACCACAGCAGCCGCGGCGAGCTCCGCCAGCGCGATCCTCCGGCGGTAGCGGTCAAAGAGTTCATCCAGGCCCAGCGCCGCCAACACGACCACGGGCACGAGCGCCTCGAGGGCGATGCGCACCTTGTCGCCCTGAATCCAGTCCCGCTGCACCGACAGGGCCGCGAGGATGCCCAGCAGCGGCAGGGTCAGCCCCACCCCCCAGGCGGGCTCCCTCCGGAAGGACCGGCTCGCCCCCATCGCCGCCAGCGCGCAGACCCCCAGGCCGAGGAAGTCGAGCACCGTCAAGTAGTAGTAGGCCCCCGTCGGGAACGGCAGGAAGGGGGTCCGCGGGAGCTCCTCGAGGGTCAGCTGGAGCAGCTCCCACCAGGACTCCGTCTCCCCCATGCTGTGGAGCCCGTGGTGCTGCAGATGGGGGACTCCGACCGCGAAGGGGAGCACGAAGCCGCCGAGCACGGCCCCCCACTCCCGCCGGTTCGACCCCCGGGTGCCGTGGACGATGAACACAGGCACCGCGAAGACCAACGGCAGGAACCGGAGCCCGCTGATCGCCAGCAGCCCCAGCAGCAGGCCGTGGGCCAGCGCCTTGTCGGGGCGAGCTCGCAGCGCGAACAGCAACGCCGCCGTCAGGGCGGCCGCGATGACGTTCCGGTCCAGCACCTCGACGTACAGCATGAAGGGGTTGAGGACCACGAACAGCGCCGCCACCAGCGAGATCAGGAAGCGGGTCCAGCGCACCAGGGCCAGCTGCACGAACAGGAACAGGAGCACCCGGAAGATGACGTCGACGATTCGGAAGGTGGCGCCGTCCAGCGTCGGCATCAGCGCCGCGGTGTAGGCGGTGTTGCCCGGGGAGTTCACGATCTGCCACGCGTCCCGGATGCGGTCGGGCGAGCCTCCCTGGTTCAGATCCCCCACCAGCGAGAAGGTCTGCATGTAGAAGCACTCCGCCTCGCCGGTGCGGAGCCACGAGGCGAGCGACAGCATCAGCTCGACGTCCGTGTGCAGCGACGCCGTCACCGCCCCCACCATCGCCGCCGCCAGCAGCACCAGCGCCTCGCTTTCGGTGGGGCCCCGCCACGGGTACTCGCGCAACGCCTGAACCCCGCCGGCGACCAGGAGTCCTCCCGCCAGCAACGCGGCGAGTCCCCCCACCAGCGTCGGCGTGATGAACATCGGCACCACCCAGGCGGTCCCCACGGCCACGACCGGAGCCCCGCCGAGGGCCCCCAGGAGCACCCAGGCGAGCAGCTCCACGGGTCCGTCCGCGTCCATGCGTACGGCCACGAGGAGGCCGACCAACAGCAGGAGAAGAAGCACCACGACGAGCCAGCCTGTCCCCATGGGCGCGGTGCCGCAAGGGCTCGCCTACAATGCCGGGAATGTCGCAGGCCCTACCGCTTCCCCAGGACGCGATCGTCGACGCCCGGTTCCTCCCGGAGCTGGAGCATCTGGCGTGGCTGATGACCGGCCCCGTGCGGCTCCCCGACGGCGGGGTCCTGTCCTGGTTCGCGAGCGGTGGTTCAGGCTTCCCGTACACCGAAGCGGAGGGGCTGCTGCTGTCCCTGCACGCGGAAGCGCGGGCGCGTGAGCCGGGGGTGCTGTTCGGACCGATCCAGGCCGACGGCCGGCGCCTCGCCAACCGCCTCGAAGCAGCCCTCGACTCCACCGGTGCCGTGCTCCACCGGGGCGGCCGGTACGCCTTCGACACTGCCATCGCGGCCGCGGCGCTGCGGCGCTGGAAGACGGTCGACCCCACCGGCCCCGACCCGGCCCCCGCCGTTGCCTTCGTCCGGTCCTGCCTGGAGCGGCGGATCGGGCAGGAGGGGCTGGACGACGACGGCCACTGGTCGCGCACGTTCGGACCGCACCTGCTCAAGGCGGCGCTCGCGCTGCCCGGGGATCCGCTGGTGGAAGAGCTCGCCGAGCACTTCGCCTCGATCTGCTGGGAGGGCGGCTGGTTCACCTGCCACGACGCCACCGACCACGTCTATCCCCACGCCCACGCCTACGCCCTGGAAGGCTTGCTCGCGCTTCGGGCGCAGGGTTCGACGGCCGGCACGCACCGACTGGCGGCGGGCCTGGAGTCCCTGCTTCGCGCCGCCGGGAGCGACCGATTGAGCTCCGACGTGCTCGCCCAGACCATCCGCATCTGCCTCGCCATGGGCATCCCGTCGGGCGATCCGCGGGTTGCCGACCTCGACCGGCAGCTACGCGCCCGATCGGCTCCGGGGGGCGGCATCCGGTACTCCCGCACCTCGGCTGACATCAACGCGTGGGCGACGACGTTCGCCGTGCAGGCCCGCCGGTGGATCCGGATCGGCGCCTCGCCGCTGCACCTGGCATGACCGAGGCGCTGCGGATCAGCGCGGTGCTCGCCGCGCACAACGAAGAGGGCAACGTCGGCGACGCCGTGCGGGGGGTCCGCGACCACTGCGAGGACCTCCTCGAGCTGCTCGTGATCGACGACGGGAGCACCGACGGAACGGTCGCCGAAGCCGAGGCCGCGGGCGCCCGGGTGGTCCGCCTCACCCCCAACCGGGGCAAGGGCGCGGCGCTGCTGGCGGGGCTGCGGGAGGTCGATCCCGAGGCGACCCACGTGCTCTTCATCGACGCGGACGGCCAGGACGATCCGGCCGACATCCCGACCCTGGTGTCGGAGGCCCGGGACGGCGGTGAGTTCGTCAACGGCTCCCGCTGGTTGGGCACCCTGGAGCGAGGCTCCATCTCGCTGCCCAACCGCATCGGCAACCGATTCATGACCGAGTTGCTGAACCTGCGCCACGGCGCTCGCATCACCGACTCGCAGGCCGGCTTCCGGCTGATCAGCAAGCGGCTCCTGAACCCCGACCGGTTCCGCAGCCGGGAGTACGAGGTCGAGACCGAGATGATGCTGCACGCGGTTCGAGCGGGCGCCCGGATCGTCGAGGTCCCCGTCACCCGCTACGCCCGGGGAGAGGGCGCGACCGACTTCCGGCGCGTCCGCAACGGCGTCCGCATCCTCGCCACCATCGTCGTGGGACGGCCTGTCTTCCGGTGAGGAGCGACCGCACCGCCCTGATCCTCGCCGTGCTCGTCGCGGTCATCGGCCTCTGCCGGTTCGAGGGGCCCGCCGAGGGGTACTGGGACACCTACATCACCGCGCCGGCGATGCACGTGGCCGGCCACGGCATCGACTTCGTGCTCCGCGACGGCACCCACCTCGTGGAGTACGAGCTTCAGGGGGCGCTGCCGGACGACCTCGTCGATCCCGACACCTTCGGGATCATCACCAAAGACCAGCGGCTGGGCGCCGGCATGACGTCGGCGCCCGAGTTCGTGCTCTTCGGCAAGGCGGGCTTCCGGCTGCTGTTCGCGCTCTGCTCGGGGCTCGTGATGCTGGGCGGGTACCTCTTCGGCCGGGAGGTCTTCGGACCCCGCTGGCCGGCGCTGGCGGTCGGCCTCGTGATCGCGCTGAACCCGTACACGTTGGCGGTGAACCGGCTGAACCCGAACCAGTTCGCGCTCGTGGGCGGCGTCCTGCTGTGCGCGGTGCTGGCCCGCCTGCTCCGGACCCACTCGACCGCCCTGGGCCCGGCGATCGTGGCGGGGCTGCTCTTCGGCGCGATCGGCAACATCCGACCCGAGGCGGTGGTCGCGACGCCGGCCTTCCTGTGGGGGCTGGGGGCGACGAAGGAGGGCCGCTGGAAGCGCCTCGCGGTGGGGTGCGCGACGGCCGCCATCGCCGTGTTCCCGACGCTGGTGTGGAACAGCTACGCCCTCGGCAACCCGCTGATGCACAGCTCCCAGTACGCGGAGTTCCAGGGCTTCCGCCCCACGTTCCCGCACCGATTCCTGGGCACCACCTTCGAGTTCAACGGGCTCCTGAACTGGCCGTTCCACACCGAGGTCGTGCGCACCCCGCACTTCCCCCTGCCGGTGTTCCTGCTGGTGCCCGCGCAGTTCCTCCTGACGTGGGGCGCGGTGCTGATCGCGGCGGCAGGAATGGGGGCGTGGTCGCTGGTGACGGACCCCGAGCGGCGGTCTCACGGCCTGCTCATGCTCGGCTGGGGCATCCCCACGTTCCTGCTGCTGCTGCCGCACGAGAACTGGGACGAGCTGAAGATGACCTACGCGCTGCTGACGTACCCGGCCCTGGGGCTGGCGGCGGCGGCGGGGCTCGAGGTCCTCGTCGAGGCGGCCCAGGCCAAGAAGGCGCGCCCGCTCCTGATCGGCGCCGGGCTGGTGGTGCTGCTCGTGGTCGGCTGCCGCTCCCTGGGGAGCGTCGACGTTCCCCTGGACGACCGCTGGTACACGCGCTTCCCGGGTGCTGCGGCCAACGGTTCCGGGATCGAGCTGCTGACCGACGATCTGCGGCGCGACTGGGAGTTCTTCCACACGGTCGAGACGCCGGAAGAGATCGCGATCGAACGCACGCGGTTCGGGCGCGGCAACCTGCTCCCCAACCGCTACTGGGAGCGGGAGCCCTCCTGGACCGACGGCCTCGGCCGGCTCGGCTCGGAGCTGGGCGACCGCGAGCTGCGGCTCCTCGCGGTTTGGTACTACATCTACGGCGGCGAGCGTGACGACGTCACGGTCGAGCCCGGGGGGACGCCATGAAGCTGCGGCGCTACGCGTCCCTGGCGGGCGCCATGCTGAACAGCTCGGTCCGCCGCCCGGCCGCGCCGTGGAAGGTGACCTGGGCGGTCACGTACCTCTGCAACCACAGCTGCCGCCACTGCGGGATCTGGCGCCGCACCCCCAGCGGGGAGATGGGCATCAAGGAGATCCGGCGGTTCTTCGAGCAGAACCCGCAGATCCGGTGGCTCGACCTCACCGGCGGTGAGCCGACCACCCGCAACGACTTCCCCGAGATCGTGAAGGCGGCCACGGAGATGCTCCCGCGGCTGGTCCTGCTGCACTTCCCCACCAACGGCGCGCTCGGCGATCGGGCGGTCGCGGCCGCGGAGGCGGCGCTCGCCCACCGGCCTCCTCAGCTGATCCTGACCGTCTCGCTGGACGGTCCCCCGACCCTGCACGACGAGATCCGGGGCTCCGCCGGCGCGTGGGAGCGGGCGATGGAGACCTTCAACCGGCTGCGGCAGCTGCCGGGGGTGCGGCCGGTCCTCGGGATGACGCTGACGGCGGAGAACGCGGGCTCGGCGGAGGCCTGCTTCGAGGCGGCACGATCGGCCCTGCACGGCCACCTGGATCCCGGCGAGATGCACTTCAACCTCGCCCACCGGTCGGCCCACTACTACGACAACGCCGACATGGAGCTCCCCGACTGGGACCTCGTGAGCGAGGAGCTGGCGCGGTTCCAGGCGCGGCTGGGGCCGTCGCTGCAGCCCACGGCGCTGCTGGAGCGGGCCTTCCGGGAGCTGGTGCCGGACTACCTCGCCACGGGCACCTCTCCGGTCGAGTGCGGCGCGCTGTCGGCGTCCGTGTTCGTCGATCCGCACGGCGTCATCTACCCCTGCATCACCGAGGATCGGCCCCTGGCTTCGCTCCGGGAGCTCGACTACTCGCTGGCGGCCGTCTTCGACGCCACGGTCGAGGCCCGCGCGGAGGTGGCAGCTAGCCGCTGCGTCGGCTGCTGGGCACCCTGCGAGGCGTTCCCGTCGCTGATGTCGGCCCCCGTCGACTCGGGGCGGGCCCTGGTCCGGAGCTTCCGGCCATGATCACCGCGATCACCGGCCTGATCGGCCTCCTCATCGCCATCGTCGTCCCCGGCGTGCTCACCGTGCAGTTGCTGGACGACGGCGACCCGCTCTGGCGCATCACCGTCGGCCTCGGCGTCGGGCTCCTGGCCGTTCCGATCCCCGCGTTCCTCATCGCGATGGCGCTGGGGACGAGCGTGACGATGCCGCTGCTGCTGGTGCTCGGCGTGGTCGTCTCCGGGGGGCTGCTGTTCGCGCTGAGCCGACGGGAAGGGCCGGAGTCCTCCCAATGACGGCCGCGATCCTGGGCCTGCACGAGGACACCAACAGCAACGCCGCCGCCATCGCCCCGGACGGTCGCGTGCTCGCGGCCGTGGCGGAAGAGCGGCTGAGCCGCACGAAGTACCAGGCGGGCTTCCCCGCGCGCTCGATCGGCTGGTTGGAGCGGTCCGGGGCCCTCGCGGGAAGCGTTCCCGGGCGCGCCGACGCCGACAGCGGCCAACCGGCGTTCGTCCGGGGGCTCGATCGAAGCGTGCGCATCGTCGCCGCCAACCCGCTGCACCCCCTCCCCCGCATGCTCGGCGAGCAGATGCCCACCGGCTCCCGCGACTTCCTCGCGCCGGTCCAGACCGCGCACCTGCTGTGGCACGAGGCGTTGTTCCGCAGCGGGCTGCTCCGGCGCGCAGTGACCAAGGTGAGCAGCCAGCGGTTGGAGGCGCTGTTCGGACGCAGCGCCGAGCTGATCGGCCACCACGCGGCCCATGCGGCGTCGGCGTACTTCGTTGGACCGTGGCCCGAGGCGACGGTCGTCACCTGCGACAACCTCGGCGACGGCGAGTGCGCCAGTGCTTGGCACGGCCGCGGGGGGCGGATCGAGGCGCTGTGGTCCGTGGGGGCGTGGCACAGCCCCGGCCAGTTCTACGGCGAGGCCGCATCGATCCTGGGGATCGACCCGATGAACGCGGGCAAGGTCACGGGCCTGGCGGCGCGCGGGAACCCCCAGGCGGCGATGGAGCTGCTGCGGGCGCGGCTGTCGATCCGGTCGGACCGACGCGGCTTCCAGGGTCCCCCCACGGCAGGTCGACGGGCCGGCGCCCCGGACGTGCAGAAGCTGCGGAGCTACTCCCGGGAAGACCTCGCCGCCGGCGCCCAGCGGTGCCTCGAGGACACCCTCATCCCGTTCGTCCAGGAGGCCATCCGAACCACCGGCTCGGGCCACATCGCCCTCGCCGGAGGGGTGTTCGCCAACGTCGCCCTGAACCGGAAGTTGGCAGCCCTGCCGGAGGTCGAGGGCGTCTGGGTGCACCCCGCGATGTCGGATCAGGGCATCGGCCTGGGCGCCGCCCTGCTGGCCCTCGCGCGGAGCCAGGGGAGCCTGGAGCCTCGCCCCCTGGAGCACGTCTACCTGGGTCCGTCGTGGACCGAGGCAGCCTGCGCGGCGGCGATCGAAGAGGCGGGGGTCGAAGCGGAACGACCGGCGAAGCTGGCGGATGCCGTCGCCGACCTGCTGGTCGAAGGCGGGGCCGTCGCGCGCTTCGATGGCGCCATGGAGTACGGCCCGCGGGCCCTGGGCAACCGGTCGATCCTCGTCCGCCCCGACGACCTGTCGGTGAACGAGTGGCTGAACGCTCGGCTGGACCGCAGCGAGTACATGCCGTTCGCGCCCATCACCCTTTCCCGAGCCGCCCGGGGGCTGTACGAGGGGCTCGAGTCGGCCAAGGCGTGCGTGCCGTTCATGACGATCGCGCTGCCGGTGAAGGAAGCGGCCCATGCGGCCCACGCCGGCGTCGTGCACGTCGACGGCACGGCGCGGCCCCAGGTGCTGCGCAAAGCCGACAACCCGGGGATGTACGCCATCCTCGCGGCGTTCGAGAAGCGGACCCGCATCCCCTCGTTGGTGAACACCAGCTTCAACCGCCACGGCGAGCCGATCGTGTGCTCGCCGATCGAAGCGATCCGCACGTTCCAGGGCGCACGCCTGGACGGCCTCGTGCTGGGTCCCTTCCTGCTCCGACGGTCCGCGACGTGACGATCCTCGGCATCTGCGACGGGCACGACGCGGGGGCGGCGTTGCTCGATCACGCGGGCGTGCTGCAGTTCGCCGTGAGCGAAGAGCGGCTCACCCGCCGCAAGCACCAGTGCGGGTTCCCCCGGCGGTCGATCGAAGCGGCGCTGCGGTTCGCCGCGGCCCGTGGCTGGACGGTCGAGCACGCGGCCCTCGCGGAGCAAGCGGGGCGGCTCCCCTTCCGGCTGCTCGACCGCCGGTACCGCACCGGGCGGGGAGGCCGCGGTCCGCTGTCGTGGGCAGCGCGCGCGGCCGGCGCCTACAGCAACGCCATCGCCCGCCACGACCTGCTCGCCACGGTCGAAGGGACCGCGTCCGTGGCCCTCGTTCGGCGCCGCCTGTCCGCCGTCGGCGTAAACGTCCCCCTCATCGTCATCGACCACCACCTGGCCCACGCCTGGAGCGCCGCGGTCGGGGTCGACGAACGATGGGCCGACGCCCTCGTGGTGACCCTGGACGCCTTCGGCGACGGCCTCGCGGGGACCGTCAGCCGGCGCCGCGGGCGCAACCTCGACCGCCTGACCGCCCTCCCTGCCCCCGCCGGCCCGGCGCTCTTGTTTGGCGCGCTCGCTCAGCACCTGGGCTACGCCGAAGGCGACGAAGGCAAGGTCGTCGCCCGCGCCGCCGCCGGAGACCCCGAGCGCCTCGTCCCGGTGGCCCGCGCCGCCTTCGCGGGGCCCGGCCTGTCGCCCGCCGCCTTCATCCGAGCCGTACGCCACGAACCGCCCGAAGACATCGCCGCGGCCCTGCAACACGCCGCCGAGGGGTGGGTCGCGGACATCGTGGGCGAGGCCCATGCCGCGCACGGAGGCACCGCCCTCGCCCTCGCCGGGGGGCTCTTTGCCAACGTCGCCATCAACCGCGCCGTCGCCGCCGCCGTGCCCGGCGTCCCGGTGTTCGTGACCCCCGCCATGGGCGACGCGGGCCTGTGCGCGGGCGCCGCCGCCGCGGCCGCCGCCCTCCTCGGGATCGAACCGCAGCCCACCCCCGATGCCTGCCTGGGCCCCGCGACCGAGGACGTCGCCGCTCAGGCAGCCCCCGACGTCGGCCCCATTCGGCGCGCCCTGGAGGACGGCGGCGTCGTCGCCCGCTGCGTCGGCCGCATGGAGTTCGGCCCCCGCGCCCTGGGAGCTCGGTCGCTGCTGTTCCTCCCCGATGATCCCGCCCGGGGAGCCGCCCTCAACGCCGCCCTCGGCCGCGACCCGGTCATGCCGTTCGGTCCGATCCTCCCGGTCGAGGCAGCGCCCACCTACCTCGAAGGATGGGACGAGACGGCCGCCCCGATGACGGCGTTCATGACCGTCGCCCTGCCCGCGACCGACGCCCTCCGCCGCGCCGCCCCCGCCGCCGTGCACGCCGACGGCACCGCCCGCGCGCAGGTCCTTCGCGAAGTCGACGACCCGGCGCTGCACCGCTTCTTGCTGTCCCTGGACGAGCCGGTGCTCGTGAACACCAGCCTCAACCTCCACGGCGAGCCCATCGTCGCGACCCTGGAGGAAGCCGCCCGCACCGCCGCCGCCGCCGGCTGCGCCGCGCTCTGGAGTGACGTCCCCGTTTAGCCTGGAAGGACCCTCGCGGCGAGGGTGGTCCTGAGCGCCCCGGAAGGGTGCGCGGGAAGGGACCCTCGCCGCGAGGGTGGTCATGGGCGCCCCGGAAGGGTGCGCGGGAAGGGACCCTCGCCGCGACCGCGTCCCCCCCGTTTGGCCTCAGATGCGAATCACACGCCCCGCGACGTCCAACGCCGCCACCCACCCCGACGCGGACGAAGACTGCCCCGAGCCTCCGCCCTTCGAACAGGACACCCCCGACTGCTCGTGCGCCACCGCTCCGAGCACCGGCTCCGGCCTCGCGCTCCTGCTCCTGGCCGCGCTCAGTCCCCGCCGTCGGCGGGCTCGGACGACCCGCCCGGGAGCGTCCACAACTCGCTGAATCGGATCCCCTCGTAGGGGAGCAGCAGCACGCCGGGGACCATGATCATGCCGACGTGCACGGCGTGGAGCGTGACCGCGAACGCCGCCGCGGTGTCGTGGTTCGAGATGTACAGGAGCATGCCCGCGACCCCGCCCGCCTCGAACACCCCGAGGCCTCCCGCGGGGCTCGGCAGGAGCAGGCAGATCGACACCACGATCGTCACCACGGTCGCGTCCATCGCCGAGAACTGGACGCCCACCGCCGACGCGAGGCACCACAGCACGCCGACGTTGACCACCCAGGTCAGGATCGTCAGCACCGTGCCGGCCCCCGCCGCCGCCACACCCATGGTGCGCAACCCTTCGACGAACGCCCGCATCAGCCCCAACGCGAGGTCCGCGATCTTGTGGGGGAGGAATCGAGCGAGCTTCTCCGCGATGGCGACGCCTCGGTCTCCCGCCAGCAGGAGCGCGCCGGCCGGGATCCCCAGGGTGGCCATCAGGATCAACAGCGCGACCCGTCCCTCCTGCGCGAGGTCGAGGGTGCGCCCGAACAACGTCACGGTCAGATCCGGCAGGTCGCCGACCGTCAGGACCGCGATCAGCAGACCCGCGAGGATCGCCACGTCCAGCAGCCGCTCCAGCACGATCGAAGCCATGCCGACGCCGAACGGGACCCCCGCCCGGCGCAGCAGCACCGGCCGAACGAACTCGCCCAGCCGCGCGGGGAACACGTCGATCGCCATGAACCCGATGGCCCCGATCCGACCCAGCCGAGCGGCGTCGAAGTCCGCGTCGTAGCCGCGCACGATCAGCCCCCAGCGCACCAGCCGGAAGCCGATGTTGGCGACCATCAGCGGCAGCGACAGGAGCACGTACCGGGGGTCCATCCCCTTGATCGCGTCCCACAAACCGCCGGCGTGCACGCCTCGGAACGCCACCCAGAACGCCAACGCGGCGATCGGCAGGGTCCACGCCACCCGCTTGAGGATGACCGCGCGGGAAACAGGCTCGGGGGGGGCAACGGGCTCCACGAACCGAGGATGGTAGCGCTACCCTGACCTCATGGCCGAGCGACCCCGCGATCTCGTGATCGTCGGCGCCGGACCGGCTGGCCTCTGCGCCGCCGGTGCGGCCCGAGCGCGGGGTTGGGAGCCGCTGATCGTCGAGCGCGGCCAACGCACCGGCGGCGCCTGGCAGCACATCCGCCCCGATCTCCGCTGCCTCAGCGACCGGAACCACGATCTCCTCCCCGACGGCAGCTACCCCGCCGGCGAGACCCTCCGCGCCACCGCCGCCGACGTGCTCGCGTGGCTCGACCGGTACGTCGACCGGCAGTCCTTCGACCTGTCGTTCGGGGTCGATGCCAACGGACTGCGGCGCGACGACGGCGTGATCCGGCTGGTCACCACCGCCGGAGAGATCGCGACCCGCCGCCTTCTGGTGGCGACGGGCGAATACAGCCGGCCCCTCGTGCCCGACCTGCCGGGGAGCTTCGGCGGACCCGCGACCCACGCGTGCACGCTGGATCTCGACGCGATCCAGCCCGACGAGCACGTGCTCCTGGTGGGCACCGGGAACTCGGCGACGGACATGCTCCCCCGCCTGCTGGCACGCCGCGCCCGCGTGACCGTGTCGGTGCGATCCCCGTTGGAGGAACGCCCCGAGGGGCTCGCCACGGGCCCCAAGGCCCGCCTGAAGTGGGAGGCGTGGCGCTGCCGGTGCGCCTGCTGCCCCCGCGGCTGCGCTGCACGGATCGGGTGGAAGCCATCGACGCGGTCCTGTTCGACGCCGTCGAGCAGGGCACCGTCGGATCGGTCCGCGAGGTGATCGGCCTGGAAGACCGCGGCGCGCGCGTCGGCGGCGGCACGGTGGTGCCGGTGGACCGCATCGTCTGGGCCACGGGCTACCGCCGCGACTTCTCCTGGCTTCCCGGGCTCAGCATCGACCCCACCACCGGCGTGCCGGAGCACCGCGAGGGACTCAGCCCCGACCTCCGAGGCGTGGCGTTTCTCGGCCTCCCTTGCATGCGCACCCGCCGCAGTGGATTCCTCCGCGGGTTCGCCGACGACGCAGCGGCCGTGCTCAACGGGCTATCCTAAGCGCTATGTCAGGAGACATCCGCTACTACACTCGCGACGTGATCGACCACTTCCGCAAGCCGCGGAACCAACGCTCCATCGAGGCCCCCGACGCCGAAGGGCGCGCCATCAACCGCGCTTGCAGCGACGTGGTGCGGGTCCAGATCAAGGTCGAAGACGGCAAGCTCAAAGATGTCGCCTTCAAGGCCCAGGGCTGCGTTGCCTGCGTCGCCGCGGCGTCGATGACCACAATCCTGGCGATGGGCCGGCCGCTCGATGACGCCGAGCTCAGCCGCGAGGAGGTCGCCGAGGCCCTCGGGGGGCTGCCCGAGAGCAAGATGGACTGCTCGGTCATCGCCCCCAACGCCCTCGCGTACGCCGTTCAGCAGTATCTGAGTTCCGCCGCTTCGTGAGCGTCCGCGTCACGCTCCTGCGGACCTCGTGCCTCCTCATCGAGCACGCGGGCGCCACCGCGATCACGGACCCCTGGTTCGGCCGGTCGATGCGGGGCCTGCCCGTCTTCCGCAAGCCCGGGATCCCGCTCGATCGGCTGCCGCGAATCGACTACGTCTTCGCCAGCCACCTCCACCCCGACCACTTCGATCGGGGCGCCGTCCGGCGGTTCGGTCACGACCGGATGCGCGTCGTGGGCACGGTCGGCACGGGCTTTCACTGCGCCAAGGTGGGGCTCCTCCCCCGGAAGATCGCGTCGGTGCACGAGCTGTCGCCGTGGGAGGCGGTGACGCTGGAGCCGTTCACCGTCACGGCGACCCCCTGCGAGCACACCGGACCGCCGCCGCCAGAGGTGAACTTCGTCATCCAGTGCGGGGACCTGAACGTCTTCTTCGGCGGCGACTGCCGGTTCAGCGATGCCTTCGCCCAGATCGCCGAGCGCAGCCCCCCCATCGACATCGCGCTGCTGCCCATCGGCGGCACGCTGATCTTCGGGCACCGCACGACGATGGATCCCCGGGACGCGGTGGATGCCTGCCGCGTGCTCAAGCCCCGCTACGCCGTGCCCATTCACGAGGGCGGCGAGTGGATGTCGGTCCCCCCCGCGAGCAGGCACCCGGGGCGACGTCATCACTTTGCAGAGGCATTGGAGGCGAGCGGACTGCCCACCGAGGCGGTGGTGCTGGATCCCGGCGAAGGCCGGACCTTCGAGGCTTAAGCGGCGACTTCGAGGGCGGTTTCGAGGGCGGCTTCGTCGTCGAACAGCGGCAGCTCGATCGCGCAGTACTCGTCGATCTGCACCGGCTCGACCCAGCCGCCGACGTTGATGCCGTCGCGGCGGATCACTTCCTTGAGCTCGTCCTTGAAGACGGTGCGGTGGAAGTCGCGCACATGGCTGATCTCAGGCTTGACCCGAGCGGCTGCCCGCAGCCCCACCGCGACCACCGAGTGGTACGTAGCGAACACCGCGAGTCCCGCGAGGTACCGCGGCACCGTGATGGGCTTTCCAGCGTTCTTGCCACCGCAGCAACGAGCCATCAGTCCGTTCCCTTCAGCGCCGCGATCTGCTCGCGGCGGTTGGCCAACAGGGTGTCCAGATCGACTCCCCTGCCTTCGAAGTATGCCCCGAGGACCTTGCGACAGATCACTTCTTTCTCCTCGATGAACTTCGAAACGGCGATTTCGTCGTGGTTCACCGGCTTGTTCATGAGGAGGTAGGGCAAGTAATAAAGCTCGCCCGCGACGCAGGTCGGCTGGATGCAGAGGTGCCGATCCAGCACCTGCACGCCCATGCGGATGCCCAGGTCTTTGATCAGCTCGCGCGAGGCGGCGCGACGGACCTCGTACACCGGCGTGCCGAACTCGACGGTGTGGTCCTCGTAGAAGAAGCGGATCAACGACAGGCTCAGCAGGCTCTGCTCCACCATCTCGGCGGTGTCGCTGTTGCTGCCATCGGTCGTGATGGTGAGGCCGTGCTCGAGGCAGAAGGCGATCGACCGCATGTGCATCGCGAGCTTGCAGCCCATGAACCAGATGAAGCCGCTCTTGTACCGCCGGTAGTCGGCCATCACGGTGTCCACGATGACCTTGTCGAAGTAGCCCTTCGTGCTGATCAGCGTGTACGTGAACTTGTTGTCCAGCCGCTTGTTGAGCTCGTCCAGCCGCATGTGGCTGCGGTGGTGGTGCCAGTGTCCATACCCGTTGCGGTAGGTCACGAGATGCACCTTGTCGTACTGCTCCGCGAGCATCACGGCGGTGGCGGTGGAGTCGACCCCCCCGCTGAACATCAGCGCGATCTCGTTGGGCTTCACTTCGGGGAAGTGATCGGGCCGCAAAGGCGGCACCGGAGCGTCGTCGTTCATCACGTCCGAGCCGGGCGCGATGGGCTTGAGGGGCGGTCCCGGGAGCAGGCTGTTCAGCACCGGGAGACGCGATCGAAGGCGGGATGCCATGCATCATTGTTAGCACGGCTACAATCCGATGGATGGATGACGGTCAGCGAAGGCTCCTCGGTCACGCCTTCGCGTGGGGCACGACGGCCCTCATGTACTGGCTGGTCGTGCGCCCCATCCTGGAGATGGCGGCCCTCGACTTCGAGCTCGTCATCGTCAACCAGTACGAACTCGACGCCGCTTCGCTGGACGCGATCCCCTACGGCCGCGCGGTCGTCCGCTGGGGCCCCCTCCCACTGATCCTCGCGGGCGTACTCCACACCGCCTACCGGGCCCAGACCCGCTGGACCTCGGTGCTCGGCCCGCTCGCGCTGACGTCGACGAAAGCGCGCGTGGCCGTGGGCCTGCTCGTGGGGCTCCCGTTCCTCGTCTCGATCGTTCCCCTCGCGGTCGCCCTCGCGGTGCTCGTGGCGGTCGAGGTGTTCACGTGGGTGGAGTGGCATCTGGACGTCGACCCGGCGGTCGAGTGGGCCTTCGCGATCGTGCCCACCGTGGCTGTGCCCTGCCTGCTGTGGGCCGCCTGGCGCACGGTGCGGAGCTTCCGGGACAAGCCCCTTCGGGTGACGCCGGCGCGGGGGCCGGTGCAGATGACCCTGCGCTTCCTCGGCGCGCTCCCCGGCGTCGTGCTGCTCATCGCATCGATCGGCCTCGCGCTGGCCACCGTGCCCCAGGCGTCCCGGGTCGTGGGCACCGACGGAGGTGCGACGTTCGCCGAACACTGCGGCCAGTGCCACTTCCGCACGGCGCCGCTGAGCTACAGCAAGACGCCGTTCGAGTGGGGCCTCACCGTCGAACGCATGCGGGTCAAGATGCCGGGCGTCATCAGCGACGGGGAGCGCGAACGCATCCACGACTTCCTCATCAACGTGCGCTCCACCAGCGAGCCCAGCGCGATGCGCACCCGCTGCGCTCGCTGCCACGGCAGCACGTGGCGCCAGTGGGAGCGACGTCCGCGGGCCGAGTGGGAGGGGCTGGTGAACCGGATGGCGCGCTGGTCGCCGGACTACTACCGCCAGCCGGTGGCCGCCCAGATCATCGAGCAGTTGGACACCGTGCTGGGTGACGAAGACGCCAAGGTCGGGCTGCCGGCGGAGACCTGGAGCCGGTTCCAGCGTGTCGGCGAGGCCTGCCAGGCCTGCCACTCCATCGGCTGGAACATGGACCTGTACCGCGAACGCGATCGCTCCGCGGCCCGTGCGATGGTGGCGCGGATGAGCCAGAAGATGGTCGAGCCCCTGAGCCCCGAGGAGATCGAGTCGATC
>PVBE012284653.1_pt1 | contig 29518 bp, 21 predicted proteins | sample 1631181 | NCBI WGS metagenome assembly PVBE01 (sample SAMN08397723, study PRJNA350692) | Marine metagenome, whole genome shotgun sequencing project. | isolation source: water | place: Pacific Ocean | collected 2012-04
CAACGACTTCCGCGGTCCCTACCTGACGACACCTGATGGCAACCTGCCGAACAACCCGATCTCAGGCGCGAATGCCGTCGGAACCGACTGGACCTACGTGAAGACCACCGGCGCGATCAAGGCGAAAGCCGGCCTCGGCGTCGACAAGACGAACTACAGCACCTGGTAAATCCGAAGGGAACCTCCCAACGGAGGATCCGCACCAATCCCAAAACGATGAAGGGCAGCGGCCTATGAAGCCGCTGCCCTTCGCGATTCTTGGGGGTCAACGGATGTGTCTACTCGGTCCCTTCTCCTCGCGACAGTACCCAGCTCACCGCCGTTCCCACTGCGATGTTCACCACAATGGCGATCGGGCTGATCCACTGGAAACTGATCGGATCATCGGCCATCCAACGGGCCCCGGGTTCATCGGTGAGCGGCCTGATCTCAACGCCAAACGTCGCTGGATCGACGCCCCAGGTCGACAGTAGCGTTACGATCGGGCCGCTAAACGCGATCAGCGCCGCCGTGATCGTCCCGCAGATCGCCCCCGCCCAAGCGCCCGCAGGTTTGGCGAACTTCACGAACAGGGCGAAGAAGAACAGGCCGAAAATCGGCGTCGTCAGCAGGTTCACTGTCTTGCCCGTCATCTCGGTGATGTTGCCGGGGATGTACTTCATCAACGAGCTGCCGAACACCACCACCAACCCAATGCTGAATGCGAGAACCTGCGCGAAGCGGACCTTGCCCTTGTCTGTCTTCGGCGCCTTGCCGAAGCGACCCAGGAAGTCCGTCAGCGTGACGGCCGTGATCGAGTTGACGCCCGAGTCGATGCTCGACATGGCGGCTGCGAACATGGCTGACACCACTAGCCCTGAGATCCCCACCGGCAAGTGGAACGCGATAAACCGCGGGAAGAGGTCGTCGGCGTTATTGGCGACGGTCATGCCCTCTGGGAGCTGGTCCGCGTGAGCCCCGAAGTAGCCCAGGAGGGAGAAGCCCACCAGAAACAGCGCCACGCTGACGACGCATCCCACGATTAACTGAGTCGCCAGCGCTCGACGTGCGGCGCCTACGTCCTCAGTGGCCATGAATCGCTGCACGGATGTCTGGTCGCCGCCCGCCGTCGCGACATACCACGCGAAAACGCTGAGTATCGTCCCGACGACCGTGACCCGTGTCTTGGGGTCGAAGCTGAAGAACGGCTGTCTGTCCCACGTAGATTGCCACTCGGTTGGGAACCACCCGAATCCGCCGAACTTCCACGTGACGGTGCCGATCACCAGCAGCGCGCCGCCGAACAGCAGCACCGTCTGCATGAAGTCGGTGACGACGACCGCCCTCAGTCCACCAATCGACGTGTAGATGATTGATACGAACCCCGTGATGAAGACGATGAGGGGGACCCACTTGTCATCAAGGCCCATCATCACCGAGAGGGCCTTTGCCGCCAAGTACACCAGCAGCGTCATCCAAACCAGCCGTAGCACCAGGAACATGGTCGCGCCGAGCAACCGGATGCTCAGGCCCAGCTTCTCCTCCAGCAGTTCGTACGCGCTGGTGACGCGGTTCCTCATGTACACGGGGAGAAGGCCGTACGCGACGACAATGAAGACCAGCGGAAGCGCCAGTTGCGCCACCAGCATGACTGGGCCCTTGCCCGCTGCCTCACCGGGCACGGACAGGTAGGAGATCGTGCTCAGGAGCGTGGCGAACAGCGAGACGCCAATCAGCAGCGGGCTGATCTTGCCGCCGCCGACAAAGTACTCGTCGGTGCTCTGCTGCTTCCGCCCGACGTATGCGCCGATGCCAATGGTGCCAAGCGCGTAGGCCGCGATGATGACCCAATCGAGCCATGTCAGTCCGTTGGCGACCGGTCCGGCATCTTGAGCAAACGCCGCGCCGGAGCCGCCGGCGATGCAGGCCAGGCTCAGCAAGCCGACCAAAGGCCTACGTCTGGGAACGAGACTCATAGGGGACACCCCGCGGGCGATACTGCGTGATCGCATGGCGGGGCTTTCGCCGTTTGCCGACAGTCGTCCTCGCCGGGCGGGCTTACAGGGGGAACAGCGACACGACGATCTCCAGAAACCGAGCCTCCGGCGTGAGATACCACTGCGTCGTCCGGCCGCCTGCCGTTGAGGCAGGGAACCACCGATTACATAGTGCCAGCACGCGCACCTCGCCGAGGTACGTGTACGGGATCGCCATCAGGCGCTCGACGCCAAGTTCCGCCAATTCTGGGGCGCTGTCGGCTGTGTTCTCGCAAGCGCGCGCGCCTCGCCTCCGGCCCCCATTCTCGTCATAGCAGAGCCGGTACAGCCACGTGGATTCCACGCGCTGCCCCTCCACCAGCGGCCCGGTCTGAGGCAGTGACGTGATCACGCGAAACTCGCCACTCGCTCGCCTCAGAATCGCTACCGACTCCGCCGTACACGCCTCCCGAATCGCCGCGAGCACGTCCTCGGGAGATGCCAGCGGGTCCTCGCCTCTGCGGTAGCCTGACATCCCCGCGACAGCAGCCACGGCGCCGTCGTAGAACGCCAGCTCCTCACCGTAGATCGCCATTTCGTCCGCCTTGGCGGCCAGTTCCGCTTGAAGCTCCGCAACCTGGTCTTCGAGCGACCGCATCCGATCCTCACTCACCGGGGCCCGCCTCCTTACCCACAGCCGCAGACGCGGCTGCGACCACTTCAGCGAGGCTGGCCGGCTTCTCCAGGTACGTCGTGTTGGTCAATGACTCGATTTCGTCTGCGTGTCGCGTTGTGGCCGTTAGCACGATGACCGGAAGGTTGCTCCGCTCGCCGCCTAGCTCCCCTGCCCGCAGGCGCCGAAGCAGCGCCAGCCCCCCGTCAATCGGGTCGATGTCCTGCCACGCCTCATCCACGCCTGGCGGCATCATGATGTCGAGCAGCAGCACGTCCCACTCCTCCGTCATGAGCCGCCTCATGCACCCGCTGACGGTCGTGGCCGTTTCCACCTCGTAGCCCTCGATTCGCAGCACGTCGCCGATCCGGCGGTTGCGCTCCTGTTCGTCCTCGGCAAAAAGCACCCGGCCTCGACTTTCACTCACCATGCTCGCCCTTTCCGCGGAACGGCAGCGTGAAGTGGAACACGTTCTTGAATCCCACGTACTGCGCCGTCTCGTCTGCTGAGCGCCCGCCCGCCTCGCTTTCGGCCCAGATCCTGCCGCCATGTGCTCCGACGATCTCCCGCGCGACTGACAGCCCCAGCCCGCTGCCCCAGATGAGCCGTCGCGGATCGCGGTGTTCCGCCCGGTAGAACGGCTCAAAAATCTTCTCAAGCTCCGCCTCGGCGATCCCAGTGCCCATGTTCTCCACGGTCACGTGGATGGTACGATCCTCGCGTTGAGCGGTCACGCGGATGTACGTGTCATCGTACGAGTACTTCACAGCGTTATCGAGCAGGTTGCCCACAACCAGTCGCATGCTCTCCCGGTCAAAGCCGAACCTCAGCGGCTCCTTCGACCGGATCGTCTTCTCAATGTTGATTCCGCGCGGGTTCGCGACCCATCTGTACTGGTGGATGCACTGATCGATCAGCGACTCGAGGTCACTCAGCGTGTCGAGCTTGTACTCCCTCTGCGGAATGGCGCCACCCGCAACCTGCGCGCGCGACATCAGGAGCTGCGTCAGCGTCGTGTCCTTCATCCGCAGAATCTCGTGGATGATGCGCTCGAGCACGTCCGAGATCTCCGGTGGGATTGAGCCGCCCGCGATGTGGGTCTGGTACGCCTCCAGGAACTCCGCCTCGATCAGCGTCGCGTGCAGCGCGGCGCGGAGTTCGTGGATGGTCTCGGCGACGAGGCGCTCGCGGTCGCGGATCGCCTTCGTTAGCCCGTAATGCGTCTCGGCGAACCGTTGGAGGTGCAGAGCTGCCTCGACCACGGATAGCCGAAGCCGGAGTAGCTCCTCCTCGTCGGCCTCCGGGATCTCCTTGATTAGGCGGCTGAGGCGCGCCTGATCGAGGTCGTCGATCTTCTTGGCGATCTGGTTGACGTTTCTCGTTATCTGCTTCGATGTGCCCGGCATGCGGCGCTGTCCGCTATACAACGCGCCCAGCATCTTCCCGCCAACGAGAACCGGCACGCCAATGTCGGCCAGTCCCATGTGGCAGAAATGGTATGGCTCGGGGTCCTCATCTGTCACCATCTCAAGGTGCCGGTATCGATCGCAGTCACAGTTGAAGCAAGCCGCCTCGCCTTGGTCGAAGCTCCTCAGGTACCTGCAGAATTCCGATCGGTGGGGGAGTCCGTGGAGGTCGGTAATGTACCGACACTGGCCCGTCTCGGAATCTCGCTCCATGAACGCGACGGCCGATTGCAGCTTGAAGCTCAAGCCGGCCTCAATCAGCTCCACGGCCTGCTCATCAACCAGCTCCGTCAATTGAGCCGGGATCCCGTTTTCGTCTGCTGACATGCGTGCCCCGCGCCCGCGAGTGGTGTCGACTGCCACAGGTAAATTCTGCCCTCACCCCTCCAACCCCTGCCTCATCCCGCCTTCGCTGCCGGATCAAACGTCCAACCCTCAACGTGACTCGCCGTAAGACTGCCCATCGTGCCGGGCGCGCCGCGGCGGTCGATATGCCCCGCAACGGTAAGCAGAGGCTGTGTGAATATCGCCCGCCCGCAGCGGTTGTAGACCGATTCAAACACCGTCACCTCGAGGATTTCCGTCTCGTCTTCCAGGCTGAAGAAGACCACTGTCCGCCCGCTTTTGGTCGGCGGGCGATGCGGGCGCAGGATCATTCCGGCAACTTTCACGCGCTTGCCCGTCGGCGCTTCGCGAGCTTCCTCGCACGTAATGACGCCTCGTTCTCTCAGGTCCTCCCGCGTGAATTCCATCGGGTGCTTGTGAAGCGATAGCCCCAGCACATCCATCTCGTGCCACCACTTCTCGTTCGGGCTGAAGTCCGGCACGTTCATCGGTTCGGTGGACGTGCATATGTCGAGCCTCGGCGTGTCATCGTTCATGTCGCCGATCGCCGCCAACTCCCACAGAAGCTGCCGCCGATTTGAGTTCATGGCATCGAACGCGCCCGCCAGGATTAGGTCGCGCGTCGTGTCGCGATCCACGCGCGCGCGCCGACAGAAATCATGTAGCGAGGCAAACGCTCCATTTGCATTTCGCGCCTCAATGAGCTTTGGCAGCGATGCCTCACCGGCGTTGCGAACTTGTTCCAGTCCCACGCGCATCGCCTCGCCTTCGACCTTGTACTTCCGATCGCTCGCGTTGATGTCTGGCGGTCTCACCTCGATGCCTTTGCGTTTCGCCTCCCAAATCAGCGTGTGCGGCGGGTAGTAGCCCATCGGCTGGTTCGATAGCAGCGCCGCGTAGAAGTGCGCCGCATGATGCTGCTTGAGGTACGCTGTTTTGTACGATGTGTCCGCAAACGCCGCCGCGTGCGCCTCGCAGAATCCGTAACCGGCGTACGCTCTGATGTATGAGAAGATCTCCTCGGCGATCCGTCGCTTCACGCCCTTCTCGACCGCACGCTCGATGAAGTGCTCGCCGATTCTGTCCATCTCCGCATACGACCGGTTGCTAGTCATCGCCCGCCGAAGCTTGTCTGATTCGCCCGGCGTGAAGCCCGCGATCTCCGTTGCGATCTCAATGACCTGCTCCTGAAACAGCACCACGCCATATGTCTTGCTCAGGATCTTCTCGAGCGATGGATGCAGGTATGTCACCGGTTGCTGCCCGTGTCGGCGCGCGATGTATGGATCGACCATGTTCGCGAGAATCGGTCCGGGTCGGATGATCGCGACCGCCGCGATGAGGTCCTCGAATCGATCCGGCTGCAAGCGCGTGTGGAGGGACTTCTGCGCCGGGCTCTCAAGCTGAAACACGCCTATCGTATCCGACGCCGCGATGAGATCGTACGATGCCTTGTCGTCGTACGGGATGTTGTCGTAGTCGAAACTCGCGTCACGCTGCCTGACGGACGCCACCGTGTCTTGCACGGCCGACAATATCCGCAAGCACAGCAAATCTAGCTTCACCAGCCCTAGGTCCTCGACATCAACCTTGTCGAACTGGATCACCGGAAAGCCCTTGGCGGCCATCTGCACGGGCGTGATGTCTAGCAACGGTTCGCGCGTCACGACAATCCCGCCCAGGTGTGTCGAGAGGTGCCTCGGGAAGCCCGCTACCGATCCTGCCAGATCGATCAGCCGCCGGTAGCGCTCCCGCGAGAATCCGCTATCTCGCAGTTCAGGGACATTCGCAAACGCCGAATCGAGATCGTGGGCGGATATGTAGGGGAGGTGCTTGGAGAGGCGATCCATCTCATCGAGCGAGAAGCCCAGGGCCTTTCCGAGATCGCGCACCGAACTGCGCGCCTGGAAGGTGTTGTACGTCGCTACCATCGCCACGTGTTCTTCGCCATACTTCTCGATCACATACGCCATCACGTCGTTGCGTCGCTCAGCCTGGAAGTCGACATCCACGTCCGGCAGCACCGCGCGCTCGAGGCTCATGAAACGCTCAAATAGCAGATCCCGCTCAATTGGATCGACGTTCGCGATCCCCAGGCAGTATGCCACCGCGCTGTCGGCTGCCGAGCCCCTCCCCGCGTACCGAATGCCCTCTCGGCTCGCGAAGCGCAGGAGGTCCCACACGACGAGGAAGTAGTCCTCAAAACCCAGCTTGCAGATGACATTCAGCTCGTAGTCCAGTCGCCCGCGCGCCTTATCCGTGATGCGTCCGTATCGTCGTTTTGCGCCCGCATACACGAGCTTTCGCAGCATCTCGGGAGCCGTCTCCCCGGCGGGGAGATCAAACGCAGGCAGGTGGTACTCGCCAGGACGCAGGCCGGTCTCACACATCTCGGCAACGCGCCCCGCGTTCTCCACCGCCTCGGGGCAATCCGCGAATAGCTTCTCCATCTCAGCCGGAGAGCGGAACATGCACTGCGCGTTCAGCCGGCGCTCCGGATGCACCTCATCGAGGGTCGTGAGCGTACGCGCGCATGTCAACGCATCGTGGGTTGGGAAATCGCGCCACCGCAGATGATGCGCGTTGTTCGTTGCAACCAAGTCGAGATCAAGCCGCTTCGCAAGCTCCACCATCCCCGCATGAAGTCGACGCGTTCCCGGCAGCCCAACGCGCTGCAACTCGAGCAAGAACCGCTCGCTCCCGAAGATATCTCGCAGCTCTCGCGCGGCGTTTTCGGCCTCCTCATACTCTCTCGCCAGTAGCAGCGATGCGATCTTCCCGCGCCGACACCCCGAGAGGCAAATGACCCCTTCGTTATGTTCTCGCAGCGCTTCCACTGTTGTTGCGGGCTGTCTGCGCGGCTGCGACATGTGCGCGTGGGTGATGAGCCGGCAGATGCTTCCATATCCGCGCGCGTTTTGGGCGAGGAGGGTCAAGTGATACCCGCCGACGAGGGTCAATTCGGCGCCGATGATCGGTTTGATGCCATACGCCGCGCAGCTTTTGTGGAAGCGCGCGGCAGCGGAGACATTGTTGTGATCCGTCATCGCCAGCGCCGGCATCTCCCAGCGCGCCGCCGCCCTGACGAGGTCGGGAATGTCCGCTGCCCCATCCAGAAACGAGAAAGGCGTGTGCACGTGCAGGTGCGTGAAAGTCATGGTCTTTGTAAGAGCGGGTTCAGTCGCGACGCCGTTGTCTAGTCGTACACCCGATGCAACTCCCATCCTGTTTTCGGCAATCGGTGCAACTCATAGATCGCGTCGTTATCGGTCAGCACCCGGTACACGCGCCGCGGCTCCTCATCAAGCCACCAGCACCCCGCCTCCTCCCAGTCATCGAGCACCTCGCGCACCACGTATTGCCGCTCCTGCCAGGCAAAGGCCGTCGGCAGCCCCGCTTCCATTTCCACATCCGAGATTGCCCGTTCCATGGCCGTCTATGCCGTGATTAACGCCAACTGGCGTTGTCTTCTCGACAGTTCGATCTCTCCACCCAGCACTGCCGCGCTCTTGCCAAATACTTCCCGCACTGAATTCAGCGCCTCTGATGCCCGTTCTCGACCTTGGTGCTGATCGTTCTCCGCGAACAGGCTGAGTTGCGTGCCCTTGGATCGGCGCACGTCTGTTGCGCGAATGTTGATCGTCGCGATTGGCTCGGAGATGTCGATCCTCCCCAGCAAAACGCGACACGCGCGCAGGATGTCGGCGCCCTCAGAACTCGCGTTGCGAAGTCGCAACGTGCGCCCCGCACCATCGCCATCCTCAGTCTCCAGGCGCATGCCGATCTTCCCGCACGCATCCTGCTGGTGTTGTAGCTGCGTAGCAATCTGTCCCGCAAGCTTCCGCAGCGCGCTATCGATCGTCTCGGGGTTATCGGTGCCTCCTGGCAGGTTCATTCTGAGGGTAATCGCGCGTGGGGGATAGAGATCCTCAACAGGTGAGTTATCGACACCGCGCGCGAGGTTATGAAGCACCTTCGCGTCGCGTCCGAAGTGCTCTGCGAGCCGGCCCTTCGATATCTGTTGCAGCAGACCGACGTTTGTGATACCCAGCGCCTTCAGGTGCTCCAACATCTTTGGGTGGAGAGTCCAGAGTCGTTTAACCTGTAGCGGCTCGAGGAAGCTCGGCGCCTCGTCGGTGGTGAGGGTTTTGCCGGGATCAACTTGGGCGATGATCCTTGCTACGAGCTTGCTCGGACCACAGCCGGACCGGCACTCGAAACCCGTGCGGATCTCAATCGCGCTTTGCAGTTCAAAGAGTGCTTGTGCCGGGTTGTTCAGGCCCGATAGATCGACGAAGGCTTCGCCAAGATCCGTCGGCTCAATCGTTGCGACATGTTCGACGCAGATGTTGAGAACACGTTTCCAGTCCGGTTGATATCGGTCCTCAACGAAGCGCACGTACTCCGCGTCCAGGCAGATCGCTCGCGCTTGTGACGTCCGCATTCCCACGCCGATCCCCGCATCCTCTGCCTCAACGGATACTGCCGTCACCTTGCCTCGATGATGCGCTACCACCGGTTGCCCATCCAAACCCAGCACGCGCGTGTCCACTTCCGCGCAGAGCCTTGGTAGCCAGATATACCCCACGCACGACCCCGTGTAGGGGCGCAATTCATTGCGCCCACGTCGTCCTCGGTTCACCGTCTCCGGCTCACTATCGTTGCCACGTCTCAAATCCACCCTAAACGATGGAGGTCGTCCGTTGCACATAGCGAAATCCCCCAGCCCATTAGTAGAACATGTGTTCGAGTATTATATAGAGCAAATGTTCGATAGTCAAGGCCTCCTCGAACGCTTATATGCCAAGAAGGCGCTCCGCCAGGTCCGGCGAATCTCCATCTACCATGACACAGTACCTGACCCTTGCCCTAGCTCTTATCACCACACCCCTCGTCGCCCAGCCCTTCAACCTCGCCTCCGATGAATTCCCGATTGGCATGTACTCGGTCGATTCCGAAGGCGCGATGAAACAGGCCAGGGAGATGGGCATCAGATACGTCCACACCTACGGAATGGGCAAGGATGCCGGTCCCGAGGGCATTGCCAAAGACCTCGCCTACATGGACCTCGCCCAGAAACACGGGCTGAAGGTGATGGTCTATCTCAACGGTCGCAAGTGGGTCGCCGACCACGGCCTCCTTGAGATGCACAAGATCGTTCTCGCGCTCAAAGGCCACCCCGCGTTGGGTTTCTGGCTCTTCTACGATGAGCCCGCCGGCAAGCTCACCAGCGCAGAGCTTCTGCCCTTCTACTGGCTCATCAAGTACGAGACGCCCGACGTGCCTGTCGCCATCGTTGAGGCCTGGACGAAAGACTGGTGGAAGACGACCGAGGTTTGCGACATTCTGCAACTCGATAGCTACCCCGTGCGCGACGAGCCCTTTCCAACCGCGCCATTGGGCAATGTCACCGAATTCATCGGGCGGGCGGTCGCGCTCGAATCAGCGCCCATCATGCCGGTTCTTCAGTGCATGAACTGGAAGGTCATGCCCGACTATGTGAAATCGAAGGGCATCGATCCCAACGACTGCCGTTACCCGAGCGCCGACGAGATCTACTACTGGTCCTACTCCAGTATTGCCCAAGGCACGCGCGGGCTCTTCTGGTGGTCGTACGCGCGCTCGATTCAGGCCGGCTACACGTGGATCAACTCCACGTTCAAGGAAGCCATGCTCGAGGTTCGCGAGTTCGTCGATCTCGTCGCCCCCGCGCACGCGGCCGAGATCTTCGAATTCGCGCCCGACGAGGACGTGCATATCGCAATATGGGATCGTCCGGCGGGGAAGCACGTGGTATTGGCCAACGGCCAGGCGATCGCCCGCAAGATCAGCCGCGGCACGGAAGGGCGTTTGGCTGATGGCTCCACCCTCACGCCCTGGGGCCACACGCGAGACGCCGGGGCAACCATTGCCGATGGTCGCATCACCGTCCAGGCCGAGCCTTGGGAGACGTTCGTCTGGCAGCTTGAGGAGCCCGCGCAGTGACCCTCACCCGCCGCGATTGGATCCGCAACAGTAGCCTCGCCGGGGCAAGCCTTGCTCTTGGCGCTGGTGCCATGACTCAGGAGAAACGCGTGAGACCAAACATCGTTCTTTTCCTCGTTGACGACATGGGTTGGCAGGATACATCCGTCCCGTTCCACACCGAGCGCACGCCCTTCAACGACCGCTACCAGACGCCCAACATGGAGCGGCTGGCCGCCGATGGCATGAAGTTCACCCAGGCCTACGCCTGCAGCGTCTGCTCGCCGACGCGGGTGTCGCTGATGACGGGCCTCAACGCCGCGCGTCACCGGGTGACGAACTGGACGCTCCACAAGAACGCCTCCAATGATCGACCCCACGACAAGCTGGAGTTCCCCGAGTGGAACGTCAATGGCATCAGCCCTGTCGCCGGTGTCGAGCGCACCACGCACGTCACCGGTTTGCCCGAGTTCCTTGGCTCCGCCGGCTACCACACGATCCACTGCGGCAAGGCTCACTTCGGCGCTACCGATACCCTCGGAGCCGATCCGCTCAACTTCGGCTTCGATGTCAACATCGCCGGACACGCGGCGGGAGGGCCAGGGAGTTACCTGGGCACCCAGGACTTCAGCGCCGCGTGGCGAGGCGGGGGGCACGTGTGGGATGTTCCCGGGCTCGACAGGTACCACGGCCAGGACGTCTTCTTGACGGAGGCGCTAACGCGTGAGGCGCTCGCCGCTGTCGATTCCGCCGTCGCCGACGAGGAGCCCTTCTACCTCTACATGTCCCACTACGCGGTTCATGTCCCCTTCGCCGAGGACAAGCGCTTCATCCAGAAATACCGCGACGCCGGACTCGACGAGACCGAGGCTCAGTACTCCGCCATCGTCGAGGGCATGGACAAATCCCTCGGCGACATCATGGACCGCCTGGACGAGCATGGCGTCGCCGACAACACGCTTTTCCTCTTCATGAGCGACAACGGCGGCCTCAGCGCCCATGGTCGCGGCGGCGGCCCGGCGCACTCGCACAACAGCCCGCTCTCCAGCGGCAAGGGCTCCGCTCACGAGGGCGGCACCCGCGTCCCCATGATCGCCCGCTGGCCCGGCATCACGAGGTCCGGCGCCGTCTGTGACGACCAGCTCATCATCGAGGATTTCTTCCCCACAATCCTCGACGTTGGCGGAGTGGATGCATGCGAGCAGATTGGCGGCGTCATCGATGGCGAGAGCTTCGAGCCGCTGCTCCGACACAGAGGCAGCACTCCTGAGAATCGCCCATTCTTCTGGCACTATCCCAACAATTGGGGACCCAGCGGCCCCGGAATTGGCGCGACCAGCTCCGTCCGCAAGGATGACTGGAAGCTCATCTACTACCACGTGGACGAGTCGTACGAGTTGTTCAACTTGGCGGACGACCTCGGTGAAGAGCGCAATCTCGCCAAGGACAAGCCCAAGCGGGTCAAGCGCCTCGCTGGCTTGCTCGGCAATCACCTGGAAGACTGCAGCGCCGACATGCCCATCGACAAGCAGACCGGCAAGGTAGTGCCACTGCCTGGATAGGAGGCCAATCAGTAGCTCCTCCTCCTGAGACACCTCCCGCTCGCCGGGTGTTGCACCAGTGAAGTGCTGCTGAAAGGGGTGGTCCTGATGGTTCTTTCGTTGAATCGGAAGCTGCTGGTGGGAGTTGCCGCGCTCTGCTTCGCGGCTGGCCCTGCCTATGCGTTGACGACCGAGGAGCGCGTTGAGATGCTGAAGACGCGCGCGGATGAGCAGATTGAGATTGAGAAGTACGACGATGCCCTCGCCAGCGGGCGCAAGGCTGTTGAGCTCGCTCCCCAGAGCGGCCTCGCCTGGTCGGTTCTGGCCATTGCGATGACGTTCCATCCTGACACCACCTGGGACGACACGGTCGCCGCCGCCAACCGCAGTATCGAACTCGACGAAGCCTCCGCCGCTCGCGCGTATTGCGCGCTGGGGCTGCTGGACTGGTGGAACGGTTACTTCGACGACGCCGAGGAGGAGCTCAGGGAAGCCATTCGCCTCGAGCCTGCGTTCTTCCAAGCCCATGATGTATTGGGCTCCGTGCTGTCTGAAGCCGGGAGAGGCGAGGAAGCCATTGCCGAACTTCGCGAGGCCGTTCGGCTCGCCCCTAATCGTTTCAGCGCGAAGTTCGATCTCGCCGCCGTGCTCGCCGACAGCAACTACATCGACGAGGCGACCCGCGTCAACATGGAGTCGCTGGAACTCGCCCGCACTGACTCCGATCGGGCCGACGTCTACAACAATGCCGCCTACAACCACGTCTGGAGCGACCGACCGTTTGAGGCCGTGGCCGCTGCGCAAGAGGGGATCAGGCTGGACCCCCGAAGACCCCGTCGTGAACGAATCGCTCGGCGCTCTCTTGTCCCTCTACGGTGACCCTGAACTCGCCGTGCCATACCTGCGGGCCGCGCTGGCGGAGGAGTACCCGCTTGTGTCAGCCCAACCCACGTGGGCGTACAACCTGGCGATTCGGGGGAGGACCGATGAGGCCCGGGCCGAACTGAAGGCCTGCGGGCTGGACCTCATCGAATCCTGGGCGAATGTCGACGCGCTCCACATCGCCGGGCTGGCCTACCATGAACTCGGGCAACCCATCGTCACGACTCGGATCTTCCGCAGGGCCCTCGAGCGCTGGCCGGCTCACCCTTGGTCGGACGAGTGGCAGGCGTACGTGGACGAGCGTTCAGGTGGGTAAGCGCGCGAACGAGGTCGCCGCGATCTCGCTGCTCATACTGATGACCGGCGGCGCCGGCTCCGCCGACACGGAGGCGGGGACTGTGCTCGATATTGGCTCCCGGCGCGAGTTGTTCGTCGATCAGCACCTCATCGACCGCATGGACGGCGTTCGTCTCGAACTCAACCGCCCGCGCAACGAGGGCACGGTCATCGAGTTCGACCAGCCGTGGGAGTACCCGTTTGCGGGCTGTCCCACGATCATCCGCGATGGGGAGAAGTTCATCCTCATCTACCGCGGCATGCGCGGCACGGGCGATGGCACCGACGTGGAATCGACGTGCTACGCCGAATCGCCAGACGGGATCAACTGGACGAAGCCGAACCTCGGTCTGTTTGAGGTAACCGGCACGATCGAAAACAACGTCATCCTCGCCCACGATCCCCCGCTCTCGCACAACTTCGCGCCGTTCCTTGATACTCGTCCCGGCGCGGGTCCCGAGCGGAAGTTCAAGGCCGTCGCCGGCACCACCGGCTCCGGCGGGCTCGTGGCCTTCGCCTCGCCTGACGCGATCCACTGGACGAAACTACAGGATCAGCCCGTCATCACCGAGGGCGCCTTCGATTCCCACAACGTCGCGTTCTGGTCCGAGGCCGAGGGCCAGTACCTCTGCTACTTCCGCACGTTCAAGAATGGCTTCCGCTGGGTCAGTCGCACCACGAGCGATGACTTCATCAACTGGTCGCCGCCTGTTGAGATGGAGTTCCACCATGGGGATGGGCTCGCGCCCGCTGAGCACATCTACACGAACGGGACGCACCCCTATTTCCGCGCGCCCCACATCTACATCGCCATGCCGTTCCGCTTTGTGCCTGGGCGCAAGGCCCTAACGCAGCGGCAGATCCGCGAGATCGGCGTTCACCCCAGCTACGCCGGCGATTGCTCGGACGGAATCCTCATGACCTCGCGCGGCGGCGCCATCTACGACCGCACGTTCCTCGAATCGTTCCTCCGCCCGGACATGGGCGCGGAGAACTGGGTCTCCCGCACGAACATGCCGGCCTACAATGTCGTCCAGACCAGCCCGACCGAGATGTCGCTCTACCTGGAATGCAACTACGCTCAGCCCACCGTCAACTTGCGCCGCTACACGCTGCGGCTCGATGGATTCGCCTCGATCCACGCCGACTATGGCGGCGGAGAGATGCTCACCAAGCCGTTCGTCTTCGCGGGCGAGCGGCTCTTCATCAACTTCGCCACCTCCGCTCCCGGCGGCATTCGCGTCGAGATCCAGGACGAGTCCGGCGCGCCCATCCCCGGCTTCGCCCTGGCCGATTCCGTCGAGCAGGTCGGCAATGAGATCGAGCGCGAGGTATCGTGGGAGGGCGGCGCTGATGTGTCCGCCTTGGCCGGAAGACCCGCGCGTCTGCGCTTCGTGATGAAGGATGCGGATCTGTACGCTCTGCGGTTCGGGCCGGCGCCGCCCGCGCCACCGGTCGCCAAGTTGAAAGAGGGCCTCCACACGTTCGATTCCGACAGCCCAGCCGCCGATGGCATCCCAACCGTGTCCGACCTGGGCGACGCCGTCCGCTCTGAGAATTCCGTGGCAGTCGTCACGGACGGCGCCGCCGTCGGCACGGGCGCCGTCCGTTTCGCGGGCACCGGGGGCCTGCGCGATCGGCTGGAGTTCGTCGATACTTACAGCCTCGGTTCCGAATTCACCATCGCCGCTTTCGTGAGCTTCCAAGACCTCCGCTGGACGCGCTTATTCAGCAACTACAGCGGCGGCGGGCCGGCCGGCGTTGGCGAACTCGCGCTGTCTTACGATCCCACGGGTACGGCCGCGCCGGGGATCGTCCTCACCATCAAGGGCGACCAGGTCCGCACTGGCGAGGTCGAGCTCCAGCCCAATCGCTACCACCACTTCGCCGCGACCTACAGCGACGGCGACTGCCGCGTCTATCTCGACGGCAACGAGGCCGCCCGCGGCACCGTCGAGCCGGGGCCCATTGAACTCACCTGGGATCTCGGCTTCGGCGAGGATCTCGGCGGCGGACCCAACGAGCAGCTTCATGGCCTCGCCGATGACATTCTCATACTCGGCCGCGCGCTGGCTGCACCCGAGATCGATGCGCTCAGCCGGCGGGGCGGGTGAGTCCGGATGCTCCGCTTGGCTCTCACGGTTCTGATGCTAGTCACCGCCCAGCGCTAACTCGCTGACCTCTTCACCATTCAGCACTCTCGGCCAGACCATCACCTCGTCAATCGCGCCTACCGTGCTTGCGCCGATCCGCAGAGGCGCGTCAGCCACCAGCATCAGCCCTTCGGCCATCACCTGGTCCACCACCGGCTCGCCATCGACGTAAATCCGGGTCCGCGCGTCGAAGACCGAGCACGTCGCCACCACGTGGTGCCACTCGCCATCGTTGATGGGCATGTTGCTCCGCACGTCCGTATGGGCGTAGCCGCCGTCCTCGAAGGACGCGGAGAAGCAGGGGTCGAGCGTGTCCTTGTGGATGTACATTCCGTAGTTGCGCACGAGCGGATCATGGGAGTACTTCCCAACCGGGAATTGCCAGTCGCCGGTCTCGGGGCCGAGTCTGATCCAGAACGCCAGCGTCATTTCATCCTGCAGATTCAGGGAGGCTGAGGTGGGGATCTCCGCAGTCTGCGTCCCGTCGAACTCAAGCGCTGTGCCGGATACGCCCTCGACCCACTTCGGCTCAGCCACCGTGCCGTCGTTGCCCGTGCCGGAGCTGTCCGTGATGACCGTCCCCTCGCCCTCGTCGAGCTTCCACACGCCCACCGGCCCTGCGTCGGGCGCGGCGCCGCGGACGGCAATCTCAACGGGACTCGTGAGGCCGGCTCCCGTCACTGCGTATATGCCCGGAATGGCATCCGGATCGACTTCGACTGGACCATCCACAGTCACCGTCTCCAGGGGACCAAAGTGCAGTTCGGTCACCTCGTCTGCCTTGACGACACCGTCCTTCGTGATCCGCAGGGGCTGATTCTCTGTCGCGAGCAGCGTCGGAGACGCCTGCCACTCAGAATCGAACGGATTCCGCATGCGCATCGTGAGCGTCCCCGTCTCTCCGCGCGCGACCTGACACGGGTCGAATGCCTGCAGCGTCCCACGCCCCTCGGCATCGTCGCTTAGATCTCGCACGTACCGAACGCTCTCGCCCGTTGGCAACCACAGCACGTCGCCGCCCGCCGGCATGCTCTCGTCGTTGCCCATGATGTCCGTGACAGTGGCCCTGCGCTTCGCGACGTAGATGCTCGTGAGTTCGTCGCCGTCGGGGCACCACACCGCTGCCACTCTCTCCTTCGCCGTGCGGAAGACGTGCGCGATCGCGCGTGGGCCAACGTCCCACTCGCCTTCGTACTCGGCGCCCTCCATGATCTCGGCGAACGTCCGGTGCGCGAAGTACGCCGGCTTCGGCGTGAGATCATTCCAGCACATCCCGTAGTTGTGCTCGCCATAGAACCGGTCCACGCCGGGATCGTGCAGCCGGAACCACAGCATCTTGTCCACCAGGCCGCTCGCGAGGCTGAGCGCGTAGCACCTCGGCAGCATCATCGCCGCGCGCTTCTCTGTTGAGCCGCCAGGGAGCTGTGTTGTCCAGCAGTTCTCCGTGTACCAAATGTGCTTGCCCGCCTCGGCGTTTCCGTTGTCCGCGCAGAGCTTCGCGATGTGCTTGAGATCGCCCACGAGGTCGCTGGCCTCGGGCGTTGATTGGCGGTACGGGTGGATCGCGACACCGTCACAGTACGTCGCGCCGCCGAGTTCGATCAGCTCCTCGATGAAGTCCATCCCCCAGCCGCCATCGCCGGGCCCCGCGAGTCCCGGCATGATCACCGTGCAGTCCGGGTTGCCGCGTTTCGCCGCCTCGTAGCCGACGCGCACGACGTCGATGAACTCCTTCGGGTCGGGGTCGGGCTCCCAGAAGACGGTGATGTTCGGCTCGTTCCACAGCTCCCAGTGCTGCACTGTGTCTGCGTAGTGACGCGTCACGTTCTCGACGAAACTGGCCCACGCGTCGAGATCCGGCTTGTGGACGTGCGGGCGATCCGCCCCCTCGGGCGCCGTGGAGGCCCAATCCGGCGGGAAGCCGAGAAGGCCCAGCGTCTTCATGCCATGCTCCAGCGCCTGACGCGCCCGGATCGCCATGCTCGGCTCACCCGCATCGATGTCGAACCCATTCCCCGAGCTGTCCACCACCGTCCCGCCGTCGTCCTCGAACGCCCAGTGAGTGATCAGCCCATCTTGCGGCGGCGCCAGTTTCGCTGCGAGCGATGCGACTTCGCCGTCGTCCAGCGCCCGCCCGTACAGCACCAACTCGTCGAGCGTCGCTGGGCACCCTTGCGCAATTACAAGCTCCGCGCCATTTGTCCGGAGTCGCCCACCATCAACCGCTTCGCTCGCCGTCAACTCGCCGTCCACATACAGCTTCACCTGCTGCGCCTCGCGAGAGTAGCTCGCGGCGTAGTGATGCCACTCGTCGTTCCACGCGCTCACGCCGGAGCTGACATCCTTCCACGCGGCGTCCGGCAGGTTCTCGTAACTGGCGCTGAAGCACATCTCGCCCGTATCCTTGTGGAAGTACACGCCATAGTTGCGCTCATTGCCGGCGCCCCACTTTTGGACCGCTGTCTGCCAGCCCCCGTTCTCCTCCGCACCTCGGGCCCAGAAGCCGATCGTCACCGCGTCCTCGCAGTTCAGCCGGTCATCATGCGCGAGCCGCAGCGCCCGCCCCTCAGGATCCGCCGCCTTCCCGACCGGGCCGTCGACGCTCGTGAAGCCATCCCAGATCCATACCCCAGGCGCCGGGTTGATCACGCCCCATCCAAAGCCCATCCTCGTCCAGCGCAGCCCAGCGTCTCGGTTCAGTTTCCAGCCCGTGTCCATCTGGTCTGGTGCGAGCGTCTCTACGTTGCACATCGACCCATAGCGCGCGTCCGCATCCGCCGGTTGCTGTTCGCGAGGCTTCGTGATGGCTAGCCGCTCGAACCATAGCCTGTGCCGCTCGCCGACCATCAACCGCGCCTTCACCGAATAAGTCCCAAGCCGCGTGAGTTCCGCGCTCAGCTCCCGCTGCTGCGTCTCGCCCGGCGCAAGCTTGACGCTCTCACTCCCGAGAATGGTGGCTATGTTCCCGAAGTCGGCAGCGGAGACCATGAACTCCGCCTCAACGGGCTCTTGCCCCGTGTTGGTCAACTCCACGTGGACGGTCACGTCCTCGCCGAGGTCGAACAGGCTGCCCGGCCTCTCGGTCCAGATCTTCCCCGTTACGTAGTCCATTGGCCGCGCGTCAGTGGTCGCCGTGGCGGCGCTCAGGTAGACCGAGGCCTCCGGATCGGCGCCCGGGTGTCGAGCGACGGCAACCTGCCGCAGAGCGATTGGGTGCTCCACCTCGCGCCGCTGGTCACCGTTCCGTCGGAATTGCCGCCAGTCGGAGCCATCGCCGACCGTCGCCCGCACCTCGCGCCAGCCTTGCCAGTCGATCGTCGCCACGTCGCGCTCGAACCACGTGCCAATCTGATCCTCGATGGCGAACCGGACAGGCCTGCCGGATTCGTCGCCGTAGACCCACACGCCGATCTCCTGGCAGTCGCCGGGAATCGCAGGACCCGTGTGATAGGCCGAGATGTAACTGCGGTTGGCGTCGCGGAAGTCGTACGTGAGCTTCAGGCATGGCTCGCCATCGCGCGTCACCTCGTCGGTCGCGACAAGCGTGCTGTTGCCGAGCACGTAGTTGATGCGATGCCCACCAACCTGCCAGTTGGCAGTCGCCGTCATCGCGTCGATGTCGATCTCTCGTACCTCCGCATCCGCCACTCCCGTCAGCAACGCGCACGCGATCAGCAGTCCACCCATGGTCAGCCCTCCGTTGCCGAGTATTTGCGCCCCAATTCCGCGCAGTCCTCCCTGCAGGTTCGGTCGCGCGCTCCGGTCAACTGTCCCGCCGTTGTCGTCCGTAGGTCGGATCTCTAAATCCGACACGCTGTCTCCGGGAGGCCCATCATGCCCAAAGCCAAGAAGAAGGCGAAGAGGAAAGCTCGCAAGCGCGCGCCCAAGAAGATCCGCGTCGCCATGATCGGCGCCGGGGGAATGGCGAACGCCGTCCATTACCCGTCGCTGGCCTCATTCGATGATGTCGAGATCGCCGCGATCTGCGACCTCGACGAGGCGCGCCTGACCTCGACCGCCGACAAGTATGGCGTTGAGAAGCGCTACAGCAACTACCCGGCGATGTGCGAGGAGGTCGCGCCCGACGCGGTCTACGCCATCGGCCAACCGCACATCATGATCGACATCTGGATGTGGTGCCTGAACCAGGGGCTCAACCTCTACATCGAAAAGCCCATGGGCCTCACGCTCCATCAGGCCCAAATGATGGCTCACGTCGCCGAGGAGAAAGGCCTCATCACCCAGGTCTCCTTCCAGCGGCGGACCTGCCCGATGATTGTCAACCTCCGCAACGAGTGCCTCAAGCGCGGGCCCATCACCCACGCGGTCTGCGAGTTCTACAAGTGCGCCCCGGAGCCGTACATCGGCGCCCGCGACCACATGATGGACGACGGCGTGCATGCTATCGATACTCTCCGCTGGATGTGCGGCGGCGAAGTCGTTGACGTCGACTGCGTCACCCGCCGCATCGGCACACCCGACATCAACTACATCGTCGCCACGCTGCACTTCGACAATGGCGCGACGGGGCTGATGCTGAATAGCTGGACAAGCGGCCGTCGCATCTTCCGCGTCCAGATGCACGCGCCGGGCATCTGCGTCGAGGGTGAGCACGAGGGCAAGGGGTATCTCTACGCCGACGGCGATACGGACGGGCAGACCTTCGACACCCAGGAGGTCGCTGGCGGTAGTGAACTCTACGAGCACGCTGGATTCCTGCACAAGAACCGCGAGTTCATCGACTGCCTCAAGTCCGGCAAGCAACCCGAGTCCAACTTCAGCGACGCGGTGAAGACCATGGAAGTCGCCGAGACGATTCTCGCCGTCTCGCTGCTGGAAGGCCGATAGATGCGCGCTCTCGCGCTGCTCGTCGCATCAATGCTTTTGCCATCTGTTGGGGGTGCCGACGTGTCCGCCGATCTCCGCCACATCATCACCGGCTCGTCTATTCCCGACGAGGGCTACTGCGACCAGCCGTATGTCGTCATCACCGACGAAGGCCACTGGCTCTGCACGATGACCACCGGGTCGGGCCATGAGGGCCAGCGCGAGCAGCACGTCATCTCCACCATCAGCGAGGATGAGGGCCAGACCTGGTCCGATCCCGTCGACATCGAGCCACCCGGACCACCCGAGGCCTCGTGGGTGATGCCACTGAAGGTACCGAGCGGGCGCGTATACGCTTTCTACACTTACAACACGCCCAACATCGCCGAGTGGAACGGTCAGCGAATCCGCGCCGACACGATCGGCGACATCGCCTTCAAGTACTCCGACGACGGTGGCCTCACGTGGTCCGATGAGCGCTATCGGATTCCCCTCCGACCGATGGACATCGACGGTGAGAACTTCTTCGGTGGGGAGATCGACATCTGTTGGGGCGTGGGCAAGCCCATCGTAGCTGGGGATGTTGTCTACTGGGGCGCCAGCAAGGTCGGCCATCCTGGTGTGGCCGCCGGCCCGACCGAAGGCATCTTCTTCATGAGCCGCAATATCCTCACCGAGTCCGACCCGGCGAAGATCCGCTTCGATGTCCTTCCCGACGGCAACCGGGGCCTCGTAGCCCCCGCCGGAAACATCGCCGAGGAGCAGAACCTCGTTCAGCTCAGCACGGGTGACCTCTACTGCGTCTACCGCACGGTCGATGGCTACCTCGCCCACGCGACGAGCGCGGACGGCGGGCACGCGTGGTCAGACACTGCCTCCGCGCGCTACTCGCCCGACGGCCGCCGCATCAAGAACCCGCGCGGCCCGTCCTTCATCCGCAAGTTCAGCAACGGCAAGTACCTGCTGCTCTACTACAACCACAGCGGCAGGGACTTCAACGGCCGCAATCCCTACTGGCTGTCTGGCGGCGTTGAGAGGGACGGCGTCATCCACTGGTCAGAGCCGGAGATCTGCCTCTACGACGACAACCCAGCCACCCGCATGGGCTACCCGGACTACATCGAGCACGAGGGGCGCTACTGGCTCACGGAGACCAACAAAGAGGAGGCCCGCGTCCACCCGCTCGATGTTGAGATGCTCGAGGGCCTCTGGCGACAACACAAGGCCGACAGCGTCGCGAAGGACGGTCTGGTCCTCAACCTGAAGAACCCCTCGGGCGAGATCGATATCCCCGAGTTGCCTAACCTCGCCGACCGAGGCGGGTTCACGCTAGACTTCTGGCTCAAGCTCGACGATCTCACGCCGGGCCAGACGCTGCTTGATACCCGCGATGATTCCGGCAAGGGGATTGCGCTGACCACAAGCGAGGACGCCACGGTCCGCCTCGAACTCTCCGATGGCACGGTCTCTGATGCGTGGGACACGGATGCGGGCCTACTGTCCGCCGGGGCGAAGCACCACATCGCTGCGATCGTCGACGGCGGCCCGAAACTCATCACTTTCATCGTCGATGGGACGCTGTGCGATGGGGGAGAGGCTCGGCAACACGGCTGGCACCGCTTCCCGTTTGAGCTGGCCGACGTGAGCGCCGGCTCCGCCGACGTCGCTCCCGCCATCCGCCGCCTGCGCGTCTACAACCGCTACCTCCGCACCTCCGAGGCGATCGGGAACTGGCGCGCGGGGAAGTGATGGGGTCGCTGTCTGGGGCCGCGAGCTTCCAGCTCGCGCCGCCCGCCCTACTCCCAGACGAGGCTCTCCATGAACCTCCGCAGCTGCAACTCCATCCGCGCGGCCTCCTCCGGATAGTCCGGCGCCACGTTGTTCAGCTCGTAGAGGTCGCTTTGGCGCAGGTACAGCTCCGGCTCGCCGGGCATCTCGAGACTCCCCCCGCTGACGCACGCGACCCCGCCGAGCGATTCGACAGGTATCCGCGAGCGATCCACCTCGGGCCGCCACAGAATGAAGGAGAAATCCTCTGTCCGGATGCTCCACGAGGCCCGGTGGTAACCGCTGATCGCGAAGTCGCGGATCGACTCGGTCTCTCCCCGCATCATCGGCAGCATCGAGACTCCGTGCGTGCCGGGCATCTGGCTCCGGCCGAGGTAATCGAGCGTTGTGGCCGTGAGATCACACGGCGCGACGAATCCCTTCGCGCGCGAGCCGTGTCCGAACTCGGGGTGTCGGACGATCAGCGGGATGCGAGACAACTCCTCATACGGCCAGGGACGACATTTGCGCATCAGCCCGTGGCCCATCTTGCCGTCCCCAAGCGGCTCGCCGTGGTCGGTGGTGAAGACGATGAGCGAGTTCTCATAGTAGCCGCGCCGTTTGAGTTCATCCAGGAAGAAGCCCACCCACTTGTCCACCACCGAGCACAAGCCCGCGTACTGCTGCTGGATGTGGACGCACTCCTCATCGGTGAGGTAGCCCTCGATGGGGCGCGGGATCGGGTTGGCAAGCTGGCGCCCGCCGGGCAGCAGGTCACCATACATCGTGTCGAACGGCGGCATCGGGTCCCACGGCTCGTGCGGGTCGAAGCTATCCAGCCACAGGAACAGTCCGTCGCGGTTGCCGGCGGCTTCCTGCCGGTCCAGCCACCCCAGCGACCGCCTAACGCACTGGGCCACGAAGTGGTCGTCGTCAGTTTTCCAGTCGTGCCGGTTCCGCAGGTAGATCGCCGTCTTCTCCCGCATGTCGGCGCCGGCGGGCGTCCCATCGTCCTTGAAGTACCGGTCGACATCCACCTCAATATCCGACGCGCCGAGCGCGGGGTCGTACTCCTGACCGCGGATGAAGTGCGCCTCGTCGAACCCGCGCGAGTAGCACATCCCCGGCTTGTGCATGTGGTACGTATCCGTCACCAGACAGCTACGGATGCCCTGATCCCACATGGCCTCCGATAGCACGTTCTTCATATCCAGCGGCTGCCACGCGCGAAACGGCAGCCCGAATCGGCCGGTGAACAGCGCCTGCCGATTGGGCAGCGTTGGCATGTTCTCGCTGTACGCCTGCTCGAACACGGTTGATTCCGCTGCAAACGCATCCAGGTCCGGCGTCTGGATCCACTCGTTCCCGTAGCATCCCAAGTGGTCCGCCCGGAAGCTGTCCGCCAGTATCACGAATACGTTCATGGGTGGCCTCTCGCCCTGGTGTTCTCTGCGTCTTCCCGCTACGTCGTCTTCGGGTACTCCGTGCATAGGTAGCGCAGCGGCGGCTCGTCTTCCTCGATCTCGGGGAACCGGCCCACGTCGCCGAGGAAGAAGTTATCGTGCGCGTCGTCGTTGACCCTGGATACCTCGCCAACCAGCGACATCCCCGTGCCCTCTTCGGCGTGGAACTCGTGGTACTGGAATGACGGGAGGGCGATGCTCTCGCCCGGCGTCAGCCGCACGGTCGAGCCCGCGGCGACCTCGTAGTTCCGGCCGTCAACGCTCACCCGCACTGGCATCTCGGTGTCGAGAGTATCGTCATCGGCACGGCTGTAGACCACGCACAGCAAGTTCCCGCCCGCGCGACAGATGATGTCTTCCATCTTGTTCGCGTGGTAGTGATACGGCGTCTGCTGATTCTCGCCCACGAGCAGCAGCTTCTCGCAGTAGGATTTCGTGTATCCCGCGCCGGGATCGGGGTTGCCGTTGCGGATCGTGAATAGCACCAGCCCGAGGTCGCCGAACGCCTTCGGCACGCTCGTGTCCATCGGGTCGCGGTCACCATAGTCGGTGATATCCCAACCCAGCCTGTTGTTGCGGATCTCATCGTATTCCGCGCCCGCCTCCGCCCACTGCTCCGGCGACCAATGTCCCCAGGGCGGCAGGTTGAAGTTCATCTCCTTGCAGAACTCGATGCTCTCACGCAGAATCTCGTTGATCTCAGAACGCTTCATCTGTCCATCCTCCGGAAGTCTGACAAGACGCCGGGCACATTGGCCGGGGCGATCGTTGATGTTTCCAGCCAAGTCCTGTTCCCTAAACCGCCAACTCTCACCTCGTTCGCTACCCGACGAACCCTCGCTCCAATGCCCTCGCGCGTCGCGAAAGGCCCGCACCGCTCTCGCGGTGAATCAGCAGTTGGTATGCTTGTCCCAATCCCGTACGGCGTCGACCGCAAGATGGGTGGCGTTCCTTACGTCACCTACGGCCTGGCCGCCGCGAACATCCTGGCGTATTTCGTCTGCGTGGCCATCGGCTGGGAGGCCTTCGAGCGCCTGGTCTTCTGGGCCGGAGTCGTGCCTGCCGATCTGCGCTGGCACTCGTTCATCTCGCACCAGTTCATCCACGACGCGCCGCTGCCGTTCCACATCGGCGGCAACATGCTCTTCCTGATTCTCTTCGGCCGCCACGTCGAGGACGCCATCGGGCGGATCTGGTTCGCGCTGGTCTACCTGCTTGGCGGTGTCGCGGCGGCGATGCTCCAGGTCATGGCCGTTGCCCTGATCCTGCCAGACGAGGGCGACCTCCCGATGATCGGCGCGTCGGGGGCAATCGCCGCCTTGCTCGGGGTCTTCGCCGTCCGCTTCTACCGGACGCGCGTCAAGATCTTCTGGATCGCGGGCCTTGGCCTGTTTCTGAATCGAGCGGGCGTCATCCGCGTCTCGTCTTTCATCGTTCTGGGCCTGTGGGGCGGTTGGGAACTCATTCAGGCCATCTGGGAGGTCGGCATTCCCGGCGACGAGGGGGGAGGCGGCGTCGCTCACTGGGCTCACCTCGGAGGCATGGCGTTCGGGGCCCTCGTCGCAGTCGCGGCTGGGTTGCATCGCCATGGCAAAGAGGTCTACACGACGAAAGACGCCTACGATTTCTTCCGCAACGGCGAGCTGTCCCGCGCGGCCGATTGCTTCACGCAGCTCATCCGGGAGCATGATGACGACGCCGACATGCACTTCAAGCTGGCCATCGCGCTGGAGCACACGCACCGCCAGGCTCGCGCTCTGCCCCACTATGGGAAAGCGATCCGCCTCTACGCCTCGCGCAACGATCCCGCTGAGGCGGCGCGAATCCATGACAAGGTCCGCACCTACCCGTGGATTGCGCAGCACCTGAGCGCCGATGCGCTGCTGACTGTCGCCGAGTTCCACGCCGAGCGCCAAAGCCCGCTCGATGCCTACCAGGTGTACGCGTCCCTCGCGCAGGGCCAGCCGGGCCTGCCGCAGTCTGAGCGCGCGTCGCTGGAGTGCGCGCGCTTGCTCGTCGAGGAACTGAACCAACCGGCCCAAGCACTTCAGTGGTATGGTATGGTCTCAAAGCACGGTAAGATCACTGAGAACGTTCAGGAAGCCGAGAAACACCTCGCCGCGCTTCGCCGCGGCGCCGGCAGCTAGCCCTCATCCTGTCGAGGACACCGATGCCCGGGCCAACCTCACAACCGTCTCGCATCGCCTACGTCGACCATGCATCTGACACCGGCGGCGCCGAGAAGAGCATGCTCGACATCATCGTGCGCCTCGACCGCGCGCGCTACGAGCCTCGGATCTTCTGCTCTCACGACGCTCAGTGGTTGCAGGGAGCCGACCTCACTGACGTCACCATTGAGCGCCCATTCACCCCCGGCGGAATTCTCGACCGGACGCGCGAGGAGATCGGAGCGGGGTTGTTGCAGGGCACGCGCGATGCCCTCAGCGCGACGAAGCCCGTCGGCGCGCTCTATCGCCACTTCCGCCAGTGGCGGCCCGACATCGTCCACACGAACACGCTCAAGACCCACATGCTCGGCGGCGCGGCGGCCTGGTCCGCCCGGCGTCGGCTGATCTGGCACCTCCGCGATATCCTCGACGAGGGCAACGCGCTGAACTGGTTGCTCAAGGCGGCGCGTCGCTTCCGCCCCAAGATCATCGCCATCTCAGAGGCCGTCCGGGACTCGCTCCGCGGCGCGGATATTGACGTTTCCGTCATCCACAACGGCACCGATCTCTCATCGTTTCATCCGCGCGATTCCCGGGGTGCGGTGCGCCGCGATCTCGGCCTTACCGATGACCATGTGGCCGCGTGTGTCGTTGGCCGGCTCACGCCGTGGAAGGGCCACCGCGATTTGCTGCGCGCCTTCGCCGACGTGGTGAAGGAAGCGCCCAACGCCCGCTTGGTCGTCGTTGGTGATTGCGCGTTCTGGGAAGATGCCTACGAGGTTGAACTCAAGCAACTCGCCGAGGCTCTCGGGATCGTCGGCGTCGTTGATTGGCTCGGATTCCGCGACGATGTCCCCGAGATCCTCGCCGCCTGCGACGTTTTCGTTCTGCCCTCCATTGACGAGCCCTTCGGGCGAGTCTTCGTGGAAGCCATGGCGTGTGAGTTGCCTACGATCGGCACGCGGACGGGTGGCGTTCCCGAGATCGTCCTCAACGGCGAGACGGGGCTATTGGTAGCGCCTCACGACCCCACCGATCTCGCGGCGGTCATCGTGACCCTCTGTCGCGACGCTGATCTCCGTCGCGCGATGGGCGCTGCCGGCCGGGCGCGGGCGATGGACCAGTTCAACGTCGATCGCACTGCCGCTCGCGTCCAGTCGCTCTACGAGGAACTGCTGGCTTCGCCTCGGCGCTGACACGGGCACCCTCCACGGCCTTGGGGGCGCGGCCATAGCCACCGAGTACCTGCGCGCCGTCATCGACGACGAGGATGTTATGGCCCGCGTCGCCCGCGTCGTGGCGCGACACGCGCCCACATCCAATATCCCGCCCGAGACCATCGAGGAGCAGATCGTCTACGACGCCGACACCATGGAGCGCTTCGGGTGGATCGGGGTGCTGCGAGGGGTGATGAGTAAGTCCGGCTCAATCGACGACATCCTGCACGCGGTCGTCCGCAAACGCGCGGCCGATTACGACACGCTCCGCCTCCCGGTCAGCCGCGATATGGCGGCCGAGCGCAACCAAGGCACGCTGAATATCCTCGGGGGCGTCGAGCGCGCGCTCCAGGAGCGCGACGAGAACCTGGCCGGACCCCTCGACCTCCCCCGCTGACCTCTCACTGCTCCGGCGCGATCTCCTTCGGACGTGGTTCGCGACCAACCCAGACACGCTTCCGTGCCAGTGGCGGCGCGTCCTGGTCGGTCGCCACGAAAACTGAGTACATGCCGATCGGCAGCGTGTTGGGTGCCTGGGCGCCAAACCATGCCTCGCCCTTCCCCGTCTCGGCCTGAATGTTGATCTCGGTCGTCGCCTGGGCCACGATCCCGTCCTCGTACGTCCAGCAGACGACCATCACCGTGCCGGGCACGGCGTGCGCGTAATCGAAGGTCACCGTCAGTCGCTTCGGCATCTCCGGCAGCACGAGATGCTGCGCCTTCGGCTTCGCTGGGGGCGGGTCGGATGTGACGACGAGGTTCTTGACCTCCGGCTGGTACCGCTCCATCCCCTTCGGCACGTTGAGCAGTTGCGTGGCCCCATCAATCAACGCGAAACTCGCCGCCGTGATCTTCATCCCGTCGGCCATCAGCGAGACCTCGTATATGTCGGGCTCGAACGCCTTCGCCCCGCCGGGCGGCGACAACGTCGCTTGGCCTCTCAGGTGCTCGGCGCCCTCCTCGAGCACGATCGTTGCGGTCGCGTCCTCCCGCTTACCTGTCCCGGCCAGCCACGCGAACGACACGTCGTCCGTCGGTTGCGCATCGGGGGCGTTGAAGAAGCAATGGACTTGCGTTAGCCCCGCGTCCAGCCCATCAGGCGTCTCCTCGGGCCATGTTGCAGACGCAGAGAACAGGAACTCCCGTTTGCCGGGCCGCTCCGCCGCCGGGGAGGGCTCCGTTTCGGGAGCCGGCTGGGGTTGGGGGGGCGCCACCAGTACGGGTTCGGGCTCGGGCACTAGCACCAACGCAAGCAACACCCCAAACACGGCTCCCAGTGGAAACAGGATCAGGCACCCGATCAGCAGGCCGCGGCCTGGCGGCTTCTTCCCGCCCGGCGTGGCCCCATCTTGCGCCTGCTCCTCAGTCGCGTGCTCGCGTGTCACATTGCCTCTCGTCGGATGGACGCCGTGGTCGACTCGCCCCGTCAGTCATCCTGCGACCATATAGCAATTGCATGTGGGTACGCCTCAAGCACCCCGCCGAACTCCGCCTCGACAGCGTACCGGCCGGGAGGGAGTGGGGGAGTGTGGGCCGCTCCAGGCTGCCAAACTTCCTCGATCTCAAACGCCTCGCCCGCGGCTAGCTCCACGGTCCCGGGCGCTTGCGCTGGAGGGCTTGCCTCCGACAGCCGCCACACTTCCAGGCCCTCTCGGTTTCGCAGCACGATGTCGTGCATCGTGCCCGGTTCGCACTGCAGCGTCACGGGCTCCGTGAACGGGTTCTCAATGGTGAGGCGCATGCGGATCGCCTCGCCATCCACATACGACCTCCGGCCCGTTTCGACGGTGCATGTCAGTCCGTCGGGCTGCGGCACTACCGCTATCGATCGTGGTTCCACAAAGGCGAATCCCTGCCTCGAGAGTTTCCCAAGGCCCTCAACGACAATGCGCCGACCTTTGTTGCTGTAGGGCGCCAGGTCGAACGGCGCCTCGACCGCGATATCGCCGCGACAGTAGATCTCGCCCGTCGCGTCTCGCAAGACCCAGTCATTGCGCGAAACGGGTTGCCCGTTTCGCGTCGCTTGCCCGAAGGGGCTCGGCTCCCAGCCCCGGTACTCGCCCGTGACCCTCACTCGCTTGCCGACCCACTCTCCAGGCTGGTTTACGATGCTCGTCACGGTGGCCTCGAGCGCCGGTCCTCTCGGGCCCACTTCGAGATAGACTCTGCGACGCTCCTGGTCCCACGCGATATCCGCGCCAAGGGCCGTTGCCACCAGCCTGAGCGGGATAAGCGTGTTCCCGTCGATGAGTTCGGGGGCGGTCGCGAGCAGCACGGGCGTGCCGTTCACCACGGCCTCGGTCGAGCCAATCGTAAGCACGAACTCGATGTCTGGGCCCTTCACCTCGACGCGCCGCGTCTCGGCGTTCCAGTCGATCGTGGCGCCGAGCCGGTCGAAGACGCCCTTAACAGGCACCAGGACGGTGCCATCGCGCTGAATCGCGGCGGTAGGCAGCATGAGCTGATATCCGTTGATGAACACTGCCACCGCAGCCACTGCCACGATCGTCGGCATCTCGCAGCCTCCGCCCCCAAGCGCTGTCGGACCCTCTCCATTTCGCACAGACCCTCCGAATCTCCTCGCGCGGGTCTAGCTTCCTGACCCATGGGCAATCCTTGGCCATACCATGGGGTCCTAACACGCCGGGCGTCGTCGGTTGGGAATACCAATAAGCGACCGCGGGGGGGGGGGGGGGGGGGGGAAAAAAAACGGGGCCCCCCGGGGGGGAAGGGGGGGCCGGGGGTTTTTGCACCCCCCCCA
>PVBE010143704.1_pt1 | contig 29514 bp, 29 predicted proteins | sample 1631181 | NCBI WGS metagenome assembly PVBE01 (sample SAMN08397723, study PRJNA350692) | Marine metagenome, whole genome shotgun sequencing project. | isolation source: water | place: Pacific Ocean | collected 2012-04
TGTGCATATGTTAATTCAATTGAAACCAAACGTCAGCGTGAGTAGGGCCGTTCAGCTTTTCAAAGGTGGTAGTAGCAGAATGATGCGATTGGAATTTCCATAATTGGAAGAATTTTTGTGGGGCGATAGCTTTTGGTCAGAAGGATTCTTTTCAGAGTCAATTGGTCTGGTAAATTGGCATACAATCAAAAATTATATAAAAAATCAGTAGGACTTAGATCGCGCAAAGGAAGCTACGGCTTTTAAGCCGTGCGGGATTCACTTTTTAAAAAGGTATTTAGAGGTTATATGCAAAAATTCTTGCTTGGTTTTTGCAGAAAGAAGGAAAAGAGATTGCGACATGTTATTGGGCATTATCCCAATTGAGTGTTTAAACTTGCTCATAATATGCTTTTGCTTTACAGTTTTTAGTAGATCTATTAAAAACTTTTAAAGCGGGAGTGCCATGCAAAAAGAGACTGCAAATCAATCAACAACACAATCACAAGCTGAACATATTCTTGTGGTTAAGCGTGATCATTTTTTTTCAATGGCACCAGCATGGAATGGTCTGAAGGAAGTTTCATTTGATGAGTACATTAACCTTATCAATGACAAAAAAGAGTTCCTTCCTCGTCCTGTAATGGAACAAGATTTAACCTACAAGCAGATTATCCCTTACCTTGTTTTTGAACATGATAATAAATACTTCCTCATGCAACGAAGTGCAACTGCATCAGAAGCTCGGCTTAAAAATAAATACTCACTCGGCATTGGTGGACACATTCGCCAAGAAGATATAACTGATCAATCTATTTTCGATTGGGCTAAGCGTGAGTTTGATGAAGAAGTTAATTACACAGGAGCTCTCAATATTGAACCATTAGGAATTTTAAATGATGATTCCAATTCTGTTGGTCAGGTACACGTTGGTTTTGTATTACTCCTTAAAGGAAACTCCTCAGATATTTCTGTTAAATCAGAACTCAAGCATGGATCTTTAAAGTCGCTACAAGAGTGTATTGATAGCGCTGATAAGATGGAAACGTGGAGTCGAATGGTTATAGAGTTTTTGGCTAATAAAAAGCAAGATTAATAAATCTCATATTTTTCTTGAAGCATTTTTTAGAGCATGGTACGTTTCACTGTGATAATTCACAGGAAAATTTGTATTGAAATAGGACCATGAACCGAAAAAAGTCTATTGGCATTGTACTTAAAAAACAGTTTCCACGTCATCAAAAAATATCGCTCTTGGATCAAACATACGGGCGAATTGAAGCTATTCCAATAAGTGTGCATGCGATTGCCCGAGTTTCCCATGGCTCTCTTGTTGAGTATGTAGCTGAGCAACAGGGGCATCATTTTGTATTGCATGAGATGCAGCTTTTGGAAACATTGCCCAGAATGACAGAACAGAGCATGCTCTTTTTTCATCATGTTTTAGAGATTGTATATTATGACGTGCCATTAGGTGCAGCATCAGATGACTTATTTCACTTATTAACCTCAATTCAACAACATCTTGTTCATATTTGTGCAGACACTAGCTTGCAAAAGCTTGCTCTAGGTAAGTTATACTTACTACTTGGTGCGGATGTGCATAGCTCTGTAGAAGCTATTTTACAGCAGGCATTAAAGTCTCAAGATATATTGCAGATGACTGCTATTGAGGTAGATCAAACGAGTGAGCACGCGCTAGATGCATGGATGCATAGCTATATTCAAACGCATCCGTGTGCACATATGTTTAAGACCATTCACTTTTTAACGGTAAGGGACGCATGAAAAAAATAGTTTTATTATTAAGTCTTTTATTCGCTTCTGGTTCTCTTTATAGCGGCAATTTTTTTAAGCTGCCATCTATAACGGGAGAGGAACATGTTATCTATGGTGAAAGTCCTGTAGAAGAAAAAGAGCATATGCTTGAGGTTATCAAAAAGCGGCAAGAAGCATTATTGAAGAATGATGTTGAAGAGAATGCTGCCCTTCAAACCAAGGTTGATAAGCTTAATAACGAAATAACCGAACTAAAAAAGGTAATGGCTAAGGCGCCTGAGGAAGAGAAAAGCTTCATGGGTGATAAGCTTGGTCTTTTGAATGAGCAGTACCAAACTCTCGTGGATTCTCAGCTTGCTCGCAATCAAATTATTTCTACAGTTAAAGAAATTGTAGAACTTTTAGAAAAATACATTGCAAGTCCTTCATTTGAGAATATTCGTATTAAGGATCGTGCTGGTTATCAGTTTACAGACCTACTTGAATGGAATCAGCAGGTTGTAAGCCTTGAAGAGGGCTTAAAGCAGCTGAAAACAGAACAGCACAGTGGAGAAGAGTTACTTGCCAACTTTAAGAAAAAATCAACGGATCTTAGATCGCAGTACAAAACTAAAGAAAAAGAGCAGGAAGAATTTGTTTCTAAAGCACAACAAGAAAACCTGGATAAAAAACTTACACAACAAAAGGGACAAATTCTTGATCTTGAAAAAGAGCTTTTACAAAATCAACTTGATTTAGCTGAACTACATACGCAAGAAGCTAACTATCAACTAGAATTGATTGGTTCTCGTATTTCAGTAGAAGAATCCAAGTTAAAATTCTTTAGAAAAGATATAGATAAAATTAGCAAAAAGTTAATCATTGATGATGCAAGCTTGAGAGAAAAAGAAGAAGCTGTTGCCAAGAAAAAACAAGATGAACAGGCAGCACAAACTGGGTTTACTAAAAAGAAAGCAACCCTTACAAAGCAACGCGATAAGATTAAAGAAGAGCTGGATAGTCTAATTCAAAAGCATGATGTTAAGGTCCCTGATCAACGATTACTTTCAGATTGGAGCTTTGAATTTAATCCTTTGGCTGATAGTCCTTGGCTTTATCGGATTGGTAAAGAGAATCAGCGATTACTTGTTAAAGACCAAGAGATTTCTCTTGTAGAAGCTAAACGTGATCAATCCAAGGTTGAATTGGATGAGGCAACATTGTCAAAGGATGTGCTTAATTCCTGGTATAAAATTATGGATCGTCAGTTGCGATCCGAAGAGTTTAGGAATAAAGAACTCAAATTTTATAATGATAAAAAAGTAGAGTTTACTCGAGATACTGCAACATATAGAGATAAGATTGCTGCAGTAACTACAGAGATGAATAATGAAACTCGTGCGCTTTCCAACTTGGAAGATAAGGTGAAAAACCTTAAAGAAAATGAAAAGCCATTTGTTAGTCGTTTTAATAGTGATACGTATAAGAAGAGTTCAGAGAATTTAACAACTTCTAAGACTTTAATTAATAAGAAAAAGAGTGTTAATGCTGAACTTATAACTATTTACTCTGCTATGATTGGACAGATTTCTGAGGGGCTTAAGCAGATTAACTTAATTGCTTCACGTATTGAAAAGATTGATAACATTTGGCAGCGGTCTGATACAGCAATATCGTTAGAGCTATTTGTAAACAATGTTGTTCCCGATTTGAGGGGTTTTTATGATGAAGTGAAAAGTATCTTTGATAGAGTTAATATAGCTGCCTTGATGGGAACATTTTATGCCGTTGTTTCTACACCAGCAATTATCTTCAAGCTTTTTATTTTATTCATTCTTTTGCTTATAGCCTTCTTTTTGGCGCGTATGTATTTGCCAGTTATTGTACGTAAGTTAGAACGTTCGACCGAAGATGGAGGTTCTTCTACACGTAGCTTTGCGGCTGTTTTCTTTTCTTTTCTTTATACTCATTTAGCCTCGGTTTTTATTTGGTGTTTCTTTTTTATCCTTGTTCGTTTAAACACTGGCATTGAAATTGGATTTGCCACTAAAGTTGTCTTCTATCTTGTTTCTATTCCATTCGTATCCTACCTTGCATGGCGCTTGGTTAACGCGTTAGCACGTTTCAATACTAACAACAACTATGCCATTGTTAGTAAAGTGTTTCAGCGGAGGTTGCATTGGGTATTGATTGCTTTTGCTATCGCTACAGTTACAATTTTCTCTTTCAGAGAGGCGTTTTTATTGGCTATGTACGATAAGTATGAAGTGCCAATGTTCTTGCTTCGTTGTTACTACATAATTTTGCGTATCTTGCTTATGTGTTTATTGATTAAGGAAGAGATTATAGGATTGATTCCGACTAAAAGTAAGACATGGCGGTGGATTCATAGCCAAGTTGTTCAATATTATTATCTATTTTTGTTTGCTATTCTTGTGATTTTTATTTTGAGTGATCCTCGCATTGGTGGATATAATAAGCTTGTGTACTATGTCCTTTCCAGTTTCCTATGGTCTTTATTATTGTTTGCGCTTCTATGGTATTTACAAGCAACGCTTAAGCGTTATTCATCTTATATCTTCTTCAAGCATGAAGAGGGTGAAGCTGCGCAAGAGCGCTTTTCAAACTCTACAACATGGTATGGGTTGTTTGTTGTATTAAGTTTTGTCTTTCTATTCATCATAGCTATTTTCTGGGGAGCAAAGATCTGGGGCTATCCAATCTCGATAGATGAGGTTACTGGATTCTTTAACCAAACAATTTTCAAGATTAAGGGTGAAGATCTTAAGACTGTGCCAATTAAGGTAAGTTCTATTATAACTTTAGTTGGATTTATCATAGGTGGTGTAGCTGCTTCGAACATTTTTGAGCGGTTTGTATTACGTAGGATTTTCAATCTTATGTTTGTTGACTCTGCAATACAAAACACCGTATCTCGATTAAGTTTTTACTGCTTTATCATTGTATTTTTACTTATGGGTCTTTCATACATTGAGATAAGTTCAACTATGATAGGTGGTGTTGTTCTAGCTATCTTCTTGGGTTTGGCGTGGTCCATTCGTACGGCTCTATCAGATATTTTTGGTTACTTTACGATCTTGCTTGAGCGGTCTATTAAGATTGGTGATTATATTAAGATTGGAACTGAAACATCTGAAGTGTCAGGTATTGTTCGGCGTATTACTCCTAGGACTACAATTTTACGTAAGAAGAACAGTATTAACATTATTTTGCCTAACAGTAAGGTAATTGAAAATCCAGTCTACAACTGGAACTATACTCGCGGATTCTTTGCATTCCAGGATCTTGAGGTAGTTGTGGAGTATGGTACAGATGCCGACTTGGTGAAAGATATTTTCTTAAAGCTTCTTTATGAAGATCATAATATTTTGAAAAGTCCTCATCCTGTTGTTCGACTTGAAGCATTTACTGAAGATGGTCTTAAGTTTATGATTCGTGCTTTCTTGAGCAGTATTAACATCTTAAATCAGTGGGATATTGCGAGTGATATTCGCTTTAAGATTCTTTCTGAGTTACGTAAGCATAACATTCTAATTGCATACCCTGTACGTATTATTAAGATGGGTAAGCCAGTTAATGGTAATGATTCAAGGGTTACATTTGATAAAGAAGAACCGGAACAAGAACAGGCTTAAGCCTACATAGGCCAAGGTTGTTCAAAGTCTAAATGATCATCGATCATGGGTTGGTTGTTTACAAGGAAATGAACATTCATATTATTGTCTTGCGCTTCTCGCAATGTATTCAATATTGTTTCAATGATTGTCATCTTTGTATGGATAGAACTTTCTGGATTGAGAAGTGTCTTATTAAAGGATAGATAAAGATCTTTGCCAGACGGTGATATTAAGGCGCTCTGCAACGATATTTTATCTCGCGTTACTTTCTCTTCATAAAAAAGAACAAGTAGCTGCTGCATGATATAATTGATATTTTCTACCATATCATTTGACCAGAGAATTTCATTTTTTTCGTTACGTATTCCGTGGCCGTCATAAAAGTAGAGAGTGATACGCTTTTTTGTTATTTTAAAGGCCTTTTCTGTTGATGAGAGATAGTTGTTTCGTGATGGAATATAGAGGACAAATAATTCGTTAAGGTAGGCATAGAAAAAGAAGAGAACGATGAATGCTACTCCACCTATTATTATTTCTTTTTTTTGAATCCATTTTATCTTCATGATACCTGTCCAATCAGATTGTTGAGTGCTTCCGTTACTGCTTTAACATAATAGCGCCAATCTTGGGATTGTTTGAGGCCAGCTTCGATTGCAATAGCAGGAGCTTTAAAACCCATAAGGCAGTTAAGAGGAGCGTATACCGGTTGACGAATTGCAATGTTTTTAAGTTTTGGATCTTGAATGAAGTTTTTATAAATAAGGTTGGCGTATTGTGGTGTTATCGATGCTGAGAAGGTATATGCCAGGCTGTAAGGACAGAAAGAAAGTTTTTTAGGCTGTGCCATCATGCAGCTGTTTTTATTGCCGTAGCAATAGAGAGAGATGTTTAAGTTGTCATCGCTGTAGCATAAAAGAGATATGAAAAGGTTAATTTGTAATCTGTTGGCAAAATTGGCTTTTTCTTGTTGTCCAATATGCTCGCCAAGGTTATGAGAGAATACAATTCGAACATTTGGATTGCGCTCTTCTAACGCTTTTTTTATTTGTTCGGCCCATAAACGTGTGACTCCCCGCTCAGCGCCATCCGGTGTTGTTCGACCTGCTATTTTACTGTCACCTTGAGGACAAAGCATGATTGTATATGTTGAATATCCTTGCTGATCAGCATAACTAGATTGTTGAAAGGATGTGCGATAGCAGTTGGTTGTTGTAACGATACATAAAAGAATGAGTAAATGTAGTTTATTTATCGACATGTAAGATCGCTTGTAAGAAACTCTGTTAAAAAGGTTTTGCGTTCAAGGCTTTTATTATTCTTAATCGCCATGGCCAATGCCCGAGCTTGTCCTATAAATATACATAATTTTTTAGCTCGTGTCAGTGCAGTGTAAATTAAGTTTCGCTGAAGGAGCATGAAGTGTTGCATAAAAATCGGTACAATGATTGCATCAAACTCTGACCCCTGACTCTTATGGATAGAGATAGCATATGCTAATATAATTTCATCCAATTCAGATTGCTGATACTCAATAACAAGACCATTGAAATCGACAGTTAATACCTTATCAATAGTGTTAAGGTCGGTAATCGTGCCGATATCACCATTATATATATTTTTGTCATAGTTATTACGAATTTGCATCACTCTGTCATTGACTCTATAGTTATTGCCCATGTATGACAGCCGTTTTTCATTATCATCGGCTGGGTTGAGAATCTGTTGTAAGCTGTGATTAATATTATGAGTACCGACAGTTCCACGGTTCATTGGTACTAATACCATACTCTTATCAACTTTAATTTTGTGTTGTCTGATTGTTTGCTTTAACAGCTTTGTTAAATGTCCTTGTACATTCTCAGGCTTTTCCTCCTTGATCCAATAGAAATCTTTTTTGGAGTTAGGAAGTGAGAATACAGGAAATTCACCTTTATTAATACGGTGGGCATTAACGATGATGAGGCTGTCTTGTGCTTGCCTAAAGATCTCAGTTAACTGAATACAGGCAGCCACCTTACTGTTAATTAAATCGTTAAGGAAGTTGCCAGCTCCAACGGCTGGTAGCTGATCAACATCACCAATAAAGATGACGTGTGCTTTGTGTGGTATTGCTTTCAGTATTGAGTGCGCAAGAAAGATATCGATCATGGATGCTTCATCAATGATAAGGAAATCAAGCTGTAATGTATTGCTCTCATTTCGAGAGAATTGCATCGTCGATACATCAAACTCTAACAGCCTGTGTACTGTAAGCGCGTGCTTGCCAGTACCTTCAATGATACGTTTTGCCGCACGTCCTGTTGGCGCTGCAAGCTTATACGAGGCTTTGTTTTGTTCTAATACTGATAATAATTTTTTAATAAGTGTGGTTTTCCCAGTACCAGGACCACCGGTTATGATAGATACCTTGTTACTCAAGCAAGAGATAATACCACGTTGTTGATCTTCATTAAGGGAGATGGTATCGCTGGCGTTTTCTTTGCGTAGCTGTTGATAAATTTCATCGATATTAAATTCTAAAGGTGGAGCCTTCTTAATAAGAGTTTCCAGCTTGTGTGCAACACCCTTTTCAGAATAATAATAGCGAGACAGGGTTATAAAGTGCTGTTCCTTATGAGAGAGGAGTTTAATTTTTTCTTGTTGATATAGGTTGTGTAACGCTTGTTTAATAAGTGATACGTGTTCTTGCTCAAGTTCCAAAAGCTCAAACACGGCTTTTTTTAGTTCAATAACTTCTGCGTATAGATGTCCTTGACCGATGATGGTTGTAATACCAAAAACGATGCCGGCTTCAATACGGAAGGGTGAATGCTTTTCAAATCCAATGTTCAGTGCGATTTTATCTGCAATCTTAAAGCTGATTCCCCAAATGTCTTCGGCAAGGCGGTATGGGTTCTGCTGTACTTTTGCTACAGATTCATGGCCGTATTTTTTATAAATTTTCATTGCATAAGCGGGAGAGATGTCTTTGTCTTGGAGGTATACCATGATGTTGGCAATTTCTTTTTGATCTTGCCATGCGGTAGCAATGGTATCGATACGCTTAGGTCCAATGCCCGGAACTTCTGAAAGTCGTTGTGGTTGTGTGTCTATAATATCTAAAACTTCTATACCAAACTTTGTGATAAGTTTATCAGCATATACGGGGCCGATACCTTTAATAAAGCCAGACCCAAGATACTTTTTAAGGCCTACAAGTGTGGTTGGTAGTTGTGTAATACAATGTTCAGCTTCAAACTGTTTACCAAACTTGGGATGAAAGTTCCATGATCCAGCAAGGGTTACTTCTTGTCCAGGAATGATTGCAGGGAGGTATCCTTTAACGACAGTAGAAACGCCTTTAGATTTGAGAATGAATATTTGAAACCCAGTTTCAGAACTTTCAAAGACTACTTTTTCTATAGTGCCGTGAACTTTTTCACTTGTTTTCATGTTGTTTTAGTAACTCCTGGAATTGTGCATAGCCTTTAGGGCAGTTGTGAATAAGGTCACCAAGGAAGATTCTTAAGTCTGTACAGAAGCTATCAAGGTCATGTAAGGAACGAATATTTTGATTGAACATTTGTAGTTCATTACCGTTACAGTCTGCCCACTTGAGAAGGAAGGTGTGTGTACGTTTTCTTTTTTCGGTCCATTCTTTCATGATTGGTAATACAATCCATTGAGTAGCAGACACTTGATCCATAAATGGTTCTAGTTGTGTAATGATATCTTTTTTAGCTTGGTCTAAAATTTTTGTAAATTGAGCATTGCCTGGGTTGTCACGTTCAAGTTTAACAAGTTGATGGATACCAAGCCCAGCTCCATTATATTTATAACGGCCAACCCTTTTTCCTGTTTTCTTGTCTAACTTACCAACTTGTTTTTCAAGGATATCTCTAATGATGACCATGGATTCTTTAATGTTGACACCATCGAGCATAAGCGTAACGCCGTCTATTCTTTTAAGTAGTTCATTTTCTAGAGTTACGTGATTATTGTTACCTCTAGTATAAGGTGACGCAAAATCTACGTTGTTAAACCATGCTTCCATTAGTTCCATCATGTAATCATGATTAGCAAAGCAACTTGTATCTCGAAGATTTGGATATACAGAGAAAACGGTAAGACTTACCAGTAGAAGAAATTTTTTTATATTCACAGTGACGCTCCTGTTTTTTGGAAGATTGTACACTAGAAGTGGAGAGTTAATCCAGTCATGAGTGTAAAATCTTTGCCGATACCATGACTACCTACAGTGATATCCCCACCAAGTGAAAATGTCAAATCATGTTTCCTGGTAAAGCGCTTGTAATTAACAGCACCAACCAGTTTGTGTTGGTAAGCAGAAGAGCGTTCAGCCTTGTATATTTCTTTACCTAGAGGGAATGCTCCTTCAAAGGTTGTGATAAAGTCCCTAGGAGGGTTTGGAGAATCAGGCGGTAAAGGTGTAGCTTGAATTTCATAGCGATCAAGATATGAATCATTTGACTGTTCAATTTTTTCACTTTGCAGCCACCAGAAATCATAACCGAAAAGTATTGTCCAGTTGTCAGTAACACGGAACTCAGGAGCTATTGTTAATTGTACCTTAGCTCTTCCTGATAGTTGTGAGTTTGCCTGGTTGGGGCCAAATTTTTCTTGTATTAGCTCACTGATGTAAGCAAGGCGGTTGCTAGCTTCTTCTTCTGTAATTTCAACAGCTGTATCTGGATTAACTGTATCAAAGATAGCCGTACTTAGACCTTCCAGGTTTCGATTTACAAGAATGAAGTTAGTTCGGTGGTGTCCAAATAGATAATCAAAACAGAAGCGAGTTTTTAATGTAATTCGTTCTTGTATGTGCAGTTGTGGTTCTATAAACCAACCAAGTGCCCACTGTTGTTCTTGTCCAATAGGTGGAACCAGGAGGTTTGCAGATAACCAGTCTAAAACTCGAATTCCAAATTCTTTTTTTTGTTGATCTAGATCAGCATTGATAGCAGCTTTGAGGTCAGCAGGTGTTCCTGGTTTTGAGGCTTCAGCAAAATTACAAAAGAAATTTTCTAAGTTAAGGAATGCAGGTTCACTGATTTTTCTAAAATTTCTACCATACAGCCCACGAGTTACTGTTGAGGTTGGTATAGTTATTTGAGTTCCAAGGGTAAGAAGGAACGTGTCTTGTTCCCAGAATTTATAAGCAGCCGATAGACGCAAGTCACCAAGGCCGAGAACATCTCCAACAAGGTGATCTTGAATAAATGAATTATCATCGCTAGGTCCAGCTCCGGATCCAAAGAGATTATTAGCTTTTAATTCATTTATCTCCTGTGCTGTTGCATTGTAGTGACGGATAAAGTAGTAAAGAGGTACTTGAAAGCCAGCATAAACACCACAATCAAACTGTTGGCGTCCTTGAAGCATGAGTCCAAGTTTAGCTTCACGAAGAGTAAAATTTTCAAAAAGACGTACAACTTTAATAAGATCAACACCAGTGATGGATGAAAATTGTCCAAGAACACGAAGTGTGTTTTCTTTACTTAATGTAAGGTAAGAATTGATATGTGTACTGTCTTCAGCAAAGTGCATTTCATTCATCCAATTCAAAAAGATACTAGCGTTAAGAAAGCTTTGTCCATTATTGTATTTGATGAAGATTGGTTGATCACATATATATCTAGTTACTGGAGTATTAGTATGTAGATAAACTGTTAACTTAAGTGCATCAACGAGTGCCAGAGGTAAACCATTAACAATGCCAATAGCACTTAAAATATTTGATGGAGAAAGGACACAAGGACGTTCACCAATGTCACTAAAGCAGTCGCCCTTTTCATCAGCTTCCATGCTGAATTCGTCCCAGCCAAAATCATCATCAAAGTAATCGTCCATTGAAATAATGGGCAAACTGATGAACAATGCAAGTAAGAATGTCTTTAACTTCTTTGTCATACAAAACCTGGTTCTTTTTTCTATCTTATTTCTTTAATTATAAAGGGGCATATTTAGACGCTACCACATTACAGATAAGATGAATATTGTTTTTATAAAGTCCCCAAATAAATTCTTTTTTGTCATTGATATTATATCATACTTTAACTATTGTGCCAAAGGCGTCCCCATTACAAAGTGATAGTTTACGTATAGAATAGTTTGTACTATATTTTTAACTATATACTGACAATTAAGTAACTTATAAAATTCAAGTCGTTTGGAAAGGGGAATATGAGCGTTCAGAAGGGATTACCGAATGTTAAGAGATTCATTATTGAGGGTAATATTGGGGCAGGGAAGTCCACTTTTCTAAAGATTTTAGAGCAACATTTGGCAATTGAGGGTGTTTTAGAGCCTCACGCTAAATGGCAGGATGTAGGTGATGGCGAGAATCTATTAGACTTGTTTTATAAGGATACCCCACGCTGGGCATATACCTTCCAAACCTATGCATTTGTGACTCGTGTATTGGAGCAGGAGCAGCGAGCCTTAAAGGCAACATCACCAATTCAAGTTTTAGAGCGATCTGTCTTTTCAGATAGATTTTGTTTTGCGAAGAATTGCTATGAGATGGGTTTGATGAGTTCTCTTGAGTGGCAATTGTATCAAGATTGGTTCAAGTGGCTTGTTGAAGGATATACAATTAAGCCATCAGGATTTATTTACTTACAAACAGATCCAGAGGTTTGTCATCAGCGCTTAGTTAAAAGAAACCGCCATGAAGAGTCTGCTGTGTCTTTAGACTATTTAACCAAGCTACACAATAAGCATCAACAATGGTTGGTGGAAAAGATGGATGATGTTTCATTCTTGGGTGATACTCCCGTTCTTGTATTGCATTGTAATAAAGAGTTTGAAAACGACCTTGATGAACAGCAATCACATATCAGTAAAATTGCTGAATTTTACAATATTTTATACCGTGATGTTTCACCATTTTACACAAGCAGCAAAGAACCTTCGATAAATTTATTGTAATTTTTTTCTAAAAAGGATTACAATAAGAAAAATTAGAAAGGTGAATCATGACAGAAGGAATCTTTTTTGCGAAGGCTGCAGCCTATATTGGTGCGGGTTTTGCAATGGCTATCGGAAGTATTGGTCCTGCGTTAGGTCAAGGGATGGTTGGTAAGAAGGCATGTGAAGCTATTGGTAAAAATCCAGAGCACGCGGGTAAAATTCGTTTAACGATGATTCTAGCAATGTCGTTTATCGAATCGGCTGCAATTTATGCATTGGTGATTGCTCTCTTGTTGATTTTCTATAGTAACTAGTTTAATTCCATGTTAGCGCTTAATATTACGCTTTTTATACAGATGATTCATTTTTGGATTATTTTTTATCTGCTTACTCGATGGCTTTGGCGTCCGGCTCTTAAACTTATTGTTAAGGAAGAGACGGAGCAAGAGTCATTAGAGGATAAGATATCTGTGCAACAAAAGGTAGTCGAAAATAATGAACAGCGACGGGATAGGTTATGGGATGTTGCTCGACAACAGTTTGCCCAAACTATACCTTCGTTACAGTCTGTTATTGCAAAGCCACCAAAAAAACGTGCTTATGAGGTTCTTGCCTTAGATGAAGATCAAAAGAAGGATATTGTGCAGAGTGTTTCAAAATTTATAGTATCCGAGGCTGATCATGTATGATACAGCAACTATAATCCTTTGGGGATTTCGCTGGTTTAACATTATTGTAATTTTTGTGGTAGCAGCGTATTTCTTTCGTACAAAAATTATACATATTATCAAAAAGCAGATTGCTGAAAAGCGTAACTTTTTTCAGTCACTGTATGAGAAGCTAGAGAAAGCAGCACGTAAGAATACCGCAATTAATAAAAGTATTGAGGTTCAGCAAAAGGATTCAACACAATTGCTTAAGAAGGCTGAGCAGTGGACGCGTGCCGTTACAATTGCGCAAAGAGAGTATGAAGAGGTTTATTCACAGCGTTTGAAAACAATGTCAGCGTATCGTGAAGAGCAGCTTGAGAATTTTGTAATGCAAGAAATGCGTAAGAGTATAATTCCACAAGCGGTTAAGGACGCAAGCGCTGAATTGAAAAAGAAGTTTGCAAAGCCTGAAGCGCAAAAGCAATATATGAACGGTATTATTTCATTTATGAAAAAGAATTAAACTATGAACGTTAGCCAAGGCATTATTGCACAAAAGTATGCAACCGCATTTTATAATGTGTATGGAGATGATATTTCTTTAGATTCCTTTTGGGTTTTAAGGTCCGCTGGATCATACCTTAAATACATTCCAGGAGTTCTTTTCTTTTTAACCTTGGTTGATATTGATCCTAAGGTTCGCGAGCAGATGATTGAGGTGTTGTTAAAGAAGCTTAAGCTTCCATCTTCATTTACTCAATTAATTCTCTTATTGATGAAACATCGAAGGGTATTTCTTTTACCGCTAGTTTTACAGTTTCTTATGGAGCTGTGCCAAGAAAAGCACAATGCGTTACTCTTTACTATTTCAACGCCCAAGCATCTTGAGGATGATGCAGATAAGCAGGAAATAGAACGCTTTTTGCATAGACTGAGCGGTTGTCATATACTAGCGGAGTATACCTGTGATACAAATTTGATAGCGGGAACGCGAGCGCTTAATAAAAATTATTTATGGGAATACTCGATAGAAAATAAAATGTGGTCTATTACAAACTCGTTGGTGTAAAAAAATGGATATTAAACATACCGATATTGTTTCATTATTTGAAGATGCTTTAGCACAGAAGCCCCAGAAAGATCTTGATGAGGTTGGAATAGTACTGCAAGTTGGCGATAACATTTGTCGTGTTCACGGTCTTAAAAATGCCCTCTATGGAGAGGTTATTCATTTTGAAGGTGGAAACAAGGGTGTTGTTTTTAACCTTGATGAAGACTATGTTTCAATCTTCTTATTGTATAATCACATTCCCGTTGAAGAGAGTGAGGTTGCAAAGCGTACTGGCCATATGTTTAAGTGTGGTGTTGGTATGGGTCTTTTAGGCCGCGTTGTTAATGTGCTTGATGTGCCGCTTGATAGCATGGGTCCGATTGAGTTTGAAAGTCATGAAAATATTGAACAGCCTATAGCTGGTGTTGTTGATCGGATGCCAATATCGCAATCCTTATCAACAGGAACGATTGCTATTGATTCCTTAGTTCCGATTGGACGTGGTCAGCGAGAGCTTATTATTGGTAATAGAAATACAGGTAAGACCGCGCTTGCAATTAATGCGATCATGAGTCAAAAAGATAAAAAAGTTTATTGTATTTATGTTTCTATTGGTCAGCGTCAGGCAAATGTTGCTCGTTTGGTACAAACACTTCAGCAACAAGGTGTCATGGACTACTCGGTTGTTGTTGCAGCTGATGCAGGTGATCCAGTATTGACGCAGTATTTAGCACCGTTTGTGGGAAGTACGATAGCAGAATACTTTAGGTCAAAGGGCTTTGATGCACTGATTGTGTATGATGATTTGACGAATCATGCGACGGCATATCGTGAGATGTCATTACTCCTTCGTCGACCACCGGGGCGTGAAGCGTATCCAGGAGATGTTTTCTATCTTCACTCACGTTTACTTGAGCGCGCGGGAAGATTGGCTAGTGGCGCTTCTATAACCGCCTTACCGATTGTTCAGATTCAGGCAGATGATATTACAGCTTATATTCCTACTAACCTTATTTCGATTACTGACGGTCAGATCTTTTTGGACACAAGATTGTTTAACCAGGGTATTCGACCAGCTGTTAACGTTGGGCTATCGGTGTCTCGTGTTGGTGGTGCAGCTCAAACTAAAGCTATGAAGCGTATGACTAAGTCATTACGTCTTGAGTTGGCACAGTATAATGAGTTGTTGGACTTTGCTCAGTTTGGTACCGAGCTTGATGAGATATCACAACGTCGCCTTGCTCGTGGTGAACGGGCGGTAGAATTGCTTAAGCAAGCACAGTTTGTGAGTTATTCGTTTGTTGATGAGTGTCTCATGCTCTTTCTTTTAAGAGAGAAATTCTTGGATATCTTGCCAATTAAGCAAGTACATGAGTTTGCAAGCCACTTTGTAAGTTTCGTGCAAAATATCTATAAAGATTTTTATGATACGATCTATGAATCTAAAGAGATTACAGATGATCAAAATAAAGAGATGTTCAAGATCGCTCGTGAGTTCTCTAAGCTGTATGTACCAAAAAAATAGATGCAATAAATGTCGCGTCTATTTAATAAATTACTTTTTACTAACAAAAAAGTTGGTAAATAGATTTAGAGAGCTCTGCCAACAAGGTTCGGAATTTGTGAAAGCATTTGTTGTAGGGAGTCTACCAATTCTTGTTCTTTATTGTATGGAGCAAGTTTTGGTGCAGCTTCCGCTTTTACTAATATCATTTTTATTGTAGTAAACATATCTTTAAACATTGTTTTATTAACACCAGCATCTTCACATTGTCTTACCAAGAGTTGAATTTTTGCGTAGTTGTGAAACTTAGGAGTTGTTGTCAATGTTGCCAAACTTAGTAGCGAACAGAGTACAATACTTAACTTATTCATTAGATAACCTTACATTTTGGGTAATTTTACCCTTGAGTTAATCATGTCTATTAGTAATTATATCATATGGGTTTTAACTGGTCAAAAGGGTCGGGTTGAATGGCAATAGTTGCTTGCATAGGTGTAATCGGCGCTTTAGGTCGTTGGAGCTGTCGCCTCCTAGGTTAATGACAGCGTACATAAAGCTCTTGCCATCCTGAATAGATTCAGAAAGTTTTTGCCTTTCTTTGGCAAAAATACGGATATGAGCGTCTGGAAATACTGCTCGAGCATGGCAACGATGGATGAGGGTTGGGGTTTTAGTAATGAATTGATCTTCAAATACTCGTAATGCGCAACTGGCAGAATAGTTGAACTCGCCTTTTCCCCTGGTTGGTTGAGGCTCCTTTCCAGCAGCTAGGTTGATGAGGAGTTGGTAGCTATTGGTTCCATCAACTCGTTCGTACAGATCTGCAAACTGGGCCACTGATCGTGGATTGACCTCGATGATCTTGATAGAGTTATCCTTGTGGTTGTAGAAGTATTCTATATTAAAGAAGGCGTTATCAAAGTTGATGCCTTTCATGAGTCGTACTGCTATGTCTGCCATTCTATCTTGTACCGCTTGAGGTAAAGATGATGGATATTGAAAGCGTTCAAATGACATTGTCCCTGGATACATGATAGAGTCTGTTACGCCTAATATGTATGGCTGTTCTTTATATATATATCCTTCTATCGTTACTTGTTTTTCTGATAGAAGTTCTTCAGCGATAAGATAGTTAGCGGAGAGTGGGTAGTTACTGTACTGTTTGAGTGCTTGGTTGATTGGTTCTAGAAACTCATTCGATGGCATGAGCTTTGGAGCGAGTTGTTGTAGCTCTTTAAAGGAGTCTACCTTTTGTGCGTACATGGAGAAGTATGATTTAACTGGTTTTACAAAGAGTGGGAATGAGAGCTTGATATCTTCACGGTTTATATTTTTTGGATCAATGAGCTGGAACGGTGGGCAGGCTTCCGGTACGTATTGCTGTTGTGCGAGTCGAGAATAGTATTTGTGGTGGCAAGTGAGTATAGCCTGTGGGCTTGGGCCTGGTAGTCCTAGTTTGTTTGCGACAAGGCATGATACCAGATTCCCAAGGTAGTCTCGAGAAGAGTATATACCGATTGCATGATTTTCTTTTACTTGCTTAATACATTCATCTATATGGTAATTAAGATCTTTATTTGGTTTAAAATTATGATCAACTAGTTGAAAATTGTGTGAGCCGCTCAGGTTGTCTCCGTGGTATTCATCAAGTGAGAATGGGGAGACGATGAGGATGCGTTTTTTACTTTGATTTTTAAGAATCTCTTTAAAAAGGAATAAAGAAGTAAGTAAGGTGGTGATGCAAGCTAAACTAATAATTAATCGTTTCATACACTAAACTTCGTTAAGAAAAGAGATTGCCCATGATTAAATATGTTATTAAATCTGACGGCCGAAAAGAACGGTTTAATAAAAATAAGTTAGTCTCTTCGTTAAAGAAGGCCGGATTGGAGACTCAACATATTGGCAGCATTGTGTCTCAAGTACAGAATTTACCTGATGAAGCTTCAACATTAGAGATTTTTAATGAGGCAATGCGTTCATTAAAAAGGTATAAAAGAGGCGTTGCTGCACGTTATAATCTTAAAAAGGCTCTTTATGCCTTAGGACCGGCAGGTTATCCGTTTGAGCAGTTTGTTGCAAAGATCTATGATCGTCGTGGATACAATACTGAGGTTGGGAAAGAGATTCCTGGATATTGTGTAGCGCATGAGGTTGATGTTATAGCTACATCAAAGAGGGAGCATATTCTTATTGAGTGTAAGTTTCATAACTCACCTGGTATTAAGACTAATGTTAAGACCGCGCTGTACGTTAGAGCCCGCTTTGAAGATATTGAGAAACAAGCGCAACAAGATTCTAAGCATGGCGAACATTTTCATTCAATTACCTTAGCTACTAATACAAAGTTCACTATCGATGCAATTCAGTACGGTGAGTGTGCAGGGATTACCTTTTTAGGATGGTCATACCCGCTTAAAGAGAACATTGTTTATTTTGTGGAGAAGTATCATTTATATCCTATAACCTGTCTGACTTCGGTAACCAAAAAGTTGAAAACAGAACTTGTTAAGAATGGCTTTATTTTGTGTGAGTCGTTAGCAAAGCACTCCAGTAAGCTTGCCAATGTTATTCGCGATGAAAGAAAACGTAAAAAGATAATTCAAGAAGCTCAAGACATATGTTCTTTTGCGCCAAAAAAAAGATAAAAATATAAACAACGGCCATTGGTATAATACTTCTAATATTATACCAATGGCCGTTAAAAATTCGACGATTTAGATCTTAACTTTTTGACAGTGCCAATTTGTTAAGTTCTATTTGTTGTTCCAAGAAGTTGTTTGGCCATTCTGCAGAAATATCGCATACTGCGCCATTTTCATATACAGGTGTAAGTCGTGGGAAGATATCAGCAATACGCTTTAGATCACCTTGTACAGCCTTGCGGTTCTCTTTCAAGATTGTAATGTATTCAGGATGACGTACTTGTGTACCATAGTTTTTCATAAGGTACTCAAGTGCTAGGCCATCACCGGCAGATTTAATGCGTTGTACTTCAATTGCAAGCTTTTTAACAGCTTGTTTTGCCATTTCAATATCATTAATGCGGACATCAAGGACTGTGTGTTCTTTATCGTCAACCATGTATTTTTCTTCAACCATTTCAAGACCGCCGTGATCAAGAAGGTAGTTAAGGATCGTGGTATCAGCTTGAGAGTGAGCTTGAACGATTTCTGTAGCACCTTCGCTTTGGTTGATTAAACGTCGCAGCCCTTCTCGTGCCATGTGAATAATGAACTGTTCAATGAGTTTCTCTTTACCAATCTTGGCTGGCCAGTCTTTAATAAGTCCGTTTTCAGCAAGCTCATCAAAGTTAAATATACTTGTGTAAAGCGCGATAATCTCTGCACGAAGTTCTTCATGACCAGAGAAGTAGCGGCCTACAAACTCATTAATATTTGCTGCTGTAACCTGTACAGTATCGCCAACCTTGTATTCTTTTCCACCAATAACCATTTGGTCGCCTTCAACGAAGGTATGGATATCAAGACGTCCACTACCATGTCCAAGGGTTTCATGAAGAAGAACATGGAGATTCCAAATATCTTTTTCAAATTGCCCTTCTGCATCATTAACTTCTAACCACTGAGCAAGTTCTTTTCGGTAGTGAAGATCTCGAGCTAGCTTCTTGTTTAGAAGTTCGCCAAGCCCTTTTCCAAGTTGATAAAGAATTTGCTTAGATCCGTAGTCTGAACGAATCTCAGAGTAGTTAGGAAGGCAGTATGCAGATGTTATTTTAATAGGTCCAGCTTCACCTGATGCAAAAAGCTTAACGTTAACTGAGGCGTTAGGAATACTTGCAACGTCGTCCAAGTTTGGTCGTTTAAAGTTGTCAGGGAATGGGAGTTGTTTTTCTAATGACGGAAGCAGGGCGTTGAATTGTTTCATGTCTACAGTTTTAACTGTAATGTCCGCTTCAAAAGAACCGCGATATTGTTTTGGATCGTCGTATACTTCAATGAAACCAAAGTTAAAGTCTAATCGGCTGTTTGATTTGAGCCATTTTTTACAGAATTCTTTAAATTCATCTTCGTCACCATTTTCAACAAAGCGAAGCATACATTCCAAGCTAGCAGGAATGTTCTCATCAAAAGAGTTTGGATGTTGTAGTGCTAATTTACGTGCTTTTGTAAGCCAGTGATGAGCTACTTCAAGCTCTTGTGAGAATCGGCCACCGATTTTGTATTGTTGTACTGATGGAACTCGTTTACCGTTTTTGTATTCAATATAAAAGTAGTTATTAAGTCCAACGCGTTGATCAGTGCTAAGTGTTTCAAAGTCTTTGTCTGTAAAATCAGGACTGTACATGTTTCCAGAGCTTTTTTCAATGCTACCATCTACTGTAATAGTAGGTTCATATGTTGCATCAAAGATAGTCTTTTCAAGTTTATCCATGAGGCTTTGAGCATCTTTAACACCGATAGCATTGAATGCTGCAACTAGGTTGTTTTTGGTAAGTGTTTTAAGTTCGAGGTTTTCAGGAGTTCGCTTGTTGTTGGCAAATTCTGATATGAAGTATTGTCCGTGGTTAGCCAATAGGTAGACCGTATATAGCTCCGTGTCTTTCATAAATTGGTCAACATTAAATACGTTTGCACATGCATTGCGTATGCTGCCTTGATTTTCTACCAAGGCTTGGAATAGATCAATAAGTTCAAGACCATGACGATGCATTTGATCTGCAATAATGCGATTTCCAGGAACGCTTGCTCGGAACATGTAGTATGTAAAGATTCGTTCTTCGGGTGAAAGATTGTTCCATAGCTCAGGTAACTGATCATTTCCAACAGCAGCTAGTTCTCGATATTGTTCGAGATCATTACTAGGGGATTTTAGTTGATGGGAGTTGATGTCTTGCATAGCAAGGCCTTGTAGGGTAAGTAGGGTTAAAATTGCAGACTTTTTCATAAGTACAAGTGTTCCTTTTTTGTTTAAGTACTTAAATTTTTTTCATAAGCATAGAGTATAATTCTAGCTTCGCAATTTATTAATTTGCTTGTAAAATATAATTAGTTTTTTAGATGTAAATGTACTAAAATAAGTGGTATATTCAAAAACTTTCAATTATAACTATACTATTTCTAGTGAGGTTTATAGGTGTTTTATAGGGAAAAAATTTGAGTTGTTAGAAGTATAGCATTTTAATATAAAGACAAGGAATATAAATAATGAATACCATTTTTAAGCTATTGCTTTCAGTATGCTTTCTTAGTGTTTGTATTAACATTAGTGCTGGTCGTGCGAAAACTAAAAAGGGCCAAAGAGGTATATTAACAGTACGTTGGAAGGATAGAGAGATACAGACAATGGCTGCTTTTCAATTAAGTCGTGAAGTAAGGAAAGCCAGTAACAGCTATAAAAAAAGCGGATATAAATACCAGCAAACTCTTTCTGATATTGAACTAGCTATTAGTACTAGAACAAATTTGGAAACGGTAAAACATAAAATGCGTTCACTAATTAACTTAGCTAAAGATAGCGAAATTAAGAGTTTGCTTTCAGTTGGATTTGCTAAGTTTGTTGCTACAGGGTGTTTTGGTAATCCAACCTTGCTGGACAATCAAGAAGCCAAGGAACTCTTGCAGGGAGCATTGCTTCTTACTAAAGATGATTCCATAAGGGGTAGTGTTGCATGGATAAACACTTTAATTATTGAAGATTGTTCATGTTTTTCGGCAAAAGAAGAAAATCCAACATGGGAAGAAAAATATACAGACATAGGGCTTACATATTGTAGAACGTTTGGGAATATTGATAAATCAAGTTTAGAATTATCAAAAGATGATGATAACAATATGTCTAGTCTTTGTTTAGCAATGAAAGGTCTTGGCTGTTCCAGCAACGAAAAGGGTGGTTCGGCAGATGATTTAAGGAATCATTGTCCCTTGAAGCGTTCTCTGACAGGTTGATACAATTTACATTGGCTTAAATACCATTGTAACGGTATTAGTTTTTGGCATGTCCAATAAGCAATTGATTTTAATTGTTGATTCATGCTTAATTTGTTTAATGTGTTATAGAGTTTTAAGCTTTTAATAATCAAAAGAGAATTATGAATAATTTACTTCATCCAACTAAAATTAGTATTCCAGAAAAAGATAGAATTGAGCTTATTGCCATGCTCAACAAATCATTAGCTTCAGTTACTGACCTTTACATTCAGCTAAAGCAAGCGCATTGGAATGTTAAGGGAAGTAACTTTATTGGACTTCATGTATTGCTGGATGAGATTGCAGAGCGTGTTGAAGCGCAGGTTGATGATGTTGCAGAAAGAGTTACAAGTCTTGGTGGAACCGCGCTTGGTACGCTTCAGGAAACTGTAAAGAATACAGCACTACCTTCATATCCAATCGATATTTTTACCGGTAAAGAGCACGTTGAGCACTTAACACACAATATGGGTCTTTTGGGTGAGCTTGTCCGTAAGGACATTAAGAAATCAGAAGAGCTAGGCGATATGGCGACGAATGATCTTTATGTCGATCTTGTACGAGTGTTGGATAAGGATCTATGGTTCTTGGAAGCGCATTTACAATAGTAAATACTAAGAAAGAATGGTGTGCCTGGCAGGATTCGAACCTGCGACCTACGGATTAGAAATCCGTTGCTCTATCCTGCTGAGCTACAGGCACATGAGATCTTTTCCTAAAGTATATCGTAAGAACCAGTATATCTCAATTCTTTTCTCCAAAAATACCTATAAATAGTGCTTTTTATGCAAATTCGCGGATCATACAGTTGTCACAGTTAGTAGGATTGATCTTTTCTTTTTCAATAATGTCATCATATCTCTCTTCAATGAATGACTTGATACCAGCAAGAAGCCTATCTACCTCCTCAGTTGTGTTGTAGAAATAGAAGCTACAACGGACACTTGAAGGGTAGTTGAGGCGATTAGCAAGCAAGTGAGCGCAGTGCTTACTGGTTCGGACAGCAATATTGAAGTTTTTATCAAGATACTCGGCAAGGTGTTTAGCGTGGATGCACTGAAGGTTGAAGGCTACAACGTGTCCTTCTTTCTTGAGCTCTTCTTTTGGTCCGAGAATATTAATGAGAGGTATTTCTTCAAGGCCATTTATTAGGCGAGTACATAGTGATGCTAAGTGCTCTTTGACTGGTTGAGGGAATACTTTCTCTTTTAAGTAATCGATTGCAGCGCCAAGACCGACAGCCTGAACGATTGGTGGTGTACCAGCCTCAAGGCCTTCTGGTGCTAAGTGGTAGATTGTGTCCTCAAATGGTAGTTGTACTTTGTGTGCCATGCCACCGCCCCATTGGTATGCGGGAACAGAATCAATAATATTTTTTTTGATGTAAAGAACGCCGATACCAGTTGGAGCAAGCATCTTGTGGCCTGAGAACACAAGGAAGTCTGCATCTAGAGCGTGAATATCAACCTGTTCATAAGGAACAGATTGCGCGCCATCAATGAGGACCTTAGCGCCAACAGCATGCGCAGCTGCAATAACTTTTTCGATAGGGTTGGTTGTTCCGATAGCATTTGATGTGTGGATACAACATACAAGTTTGGTCTTGGATGTAATGACACGGGCCATAGACTCAAGGTCTAGGCGTCCGTCTGGTGTTACCTCAATAAGTTTAATAACGAGGTTCTTGCGAGCTGCTAGCTGTGCCCAAGGAAGAACGTTAGAGTTGTGTTCCATTTCTGTGAGTACGATTTCATCACCGGCTTGAAGGAACTTATCCCCCCATGTTGACGCAAGGAAGTTAATACTTTCACTTGAGCCTTTGGTAAAGACGATTTCATTGGTGTTAGCGTTTATGAAGTCTGCTACAGTGGTTCGTGCATGTTCGTATAATTCTGTTGATTTGAGGCTAAGGGCATAGTCCCCACGGTGGATATTAGCGCTAGCGTAGCGGTAAGTGTCGCTAATTGTATCGATAACTTGGTTAGGTTTTTGTGAGGTAGCACCACTGTCCAGGAATGCTAACTGTTTGTTATCTTTCTTTTGATATAAGACGGGGAAGTCTTCTCTGTGACAGTTGAACTCTGAATGTGCGTTCATACTTAAAACGCACCCGACTATCAATCCAATCTTTTTCATGTTCTCTCCTTTTAAAGATTACTGAAAGTTATTTGATCGATAGTCTAGTACGATTTGAATTCTGTGTAAATTGGTTGAGCTTAAGCTCGAAGCCAAACGTTTACTGAAGCATCTTCAGCTTGGAAGTAATTCTTTACAAATTCGACCGCTTCGTACGGGTTGTAGAACTTACAGCTAAAGATATCAATGAATACTCTGTCATCAGCCCAGTGAGCTGAGATGCATGAAGTTTCAATTAATTGAGTTAATGTGTAACCTTCAACACCGCCAGTACCAAACCATTTAATTGCAGGAGCGCCGTAACGGTTCATGTCAATAAGTTCACAAAGTTCAATAACAAATCGTTTGATAGACTCTTCAGAAGCATCACATTCATTCATAATGTTCTTACAACCATGAAGATCGATGATGGTACATAAGCCCCATGCTTCTTCGGAATTGAAACCATCTTCAATGACGGAAACAGGTTCACCAATAAAATTTTTTTGTAGTTCGCCAGCTTGAGTAGTTGTCGCAAGAAGTGCAAGAGACAATATCATCCCTGTAGTTTGTAAAATACGCACCATAAACTCCTGTGAAGTATGTAATAATAATTAGAAATAACCATGAGGTAATAATTCTACAGAAAGAGTATCTTTTTGCAATAATTAATCGATTAGTCTGTTAAGTTCCTTAAGGGTTTCTATAGGATTTTGAGAGTTGAATATGCTAGAACCAACAACAAATGAATCAACACCAATTTTTGCAATCTTTTGAATGTTATCTGTATCGATGCCACCATCCATACAGATATCAAAGCTGAGATTGTTTTCTTCACGATATAAAGCGAGGTCGTGGGCCTTGTTTTTTGTTTCTGGTATGAACTTTTGTCCTGAAAAACCAGCTTTGACCGACATGATAACAACCTGGTCTAATGTGTTTATATATGGATAGATTTTTTCTAATGGGATGTCAGGGTTGATTGCAATGCTGGTAATAAGGTCTTTTTCTTTTATCGTGTTAAGCATGCGCGGAATTTCTTGCATACTGGCGTACTGAACAGAAACAATATCGCCTTTTTTCAAATTTATTTGATTGAGAAACTCGAATGGATTATCAATCATTAAATGTACAAAGAGTTGCTTGTTTGTAATGGAAGTAACTTCATTAATAAAGTCTGCACCAAATGTAAGATTAGGAACAAAATGATTATCCATAACATCAAGATGAAAGCCTGCACAATATGGTTCAAGTTTTTCAACTTCTTGTTTTATTTCAAGTAGTTTTGCAGCTATTAATGATGGATAAACTTTTTTCATTTACACCCCTTTTTGAATTCCAAATAGAAGTGGAATTATAAAAAAAAATTAATTTTCTGAATGTGTTGACATAGGCCGTTTTTATATGGTAAAAAAGAGTGATATGTATAGTCCAGGAAAAAGTTTTTTTTAAAAGAAATGAGCTTTGTACAGGGTTATAGCATGATAAATTGGAGTAAAAGAATACTTGTATAAAGGTTATGCAGTGTTTGAGTGGGGGAAGGTAGAAAGGGAATTAAATTGAAGATAAATGTATCTAAGAAAAACCAAGAAGGAAATGAAATGAAAATAAAAGGTTTGCTTGCGTTAGGATTACTACTTGCAGGTTCTTCATGTATGGGTGTTGGCGGTGGTCTTGTTCCTCAAAAAGTTAAGGACGGATACCATGGTGCAACTGGTTACATTGGCGATGGTTATGGTTACGTAAAAGGTCATAAAGCAAAATCAGCTACAGGAGCATTGGTTCTTGGTGGAGCTTATTACGAGCGTGAAAGAATTCAAAAAGTTGGTAGTGAATTAACACGTACCTTTATGGAAATGGATAACGGTAAAAAGGCTGCTTTAGCTTTAATGGCCGCTGGCGGTTACGCTGCATGTAAAGCTAATCGAAATTCTCAAGCTGCATTAGCAGAAATTAAAGCTATGAGAGCAGAGCTTGGCAAAGTTGGAACTAAAGTTGATGATCTAACAACAAATGTTGGTGAGCTAACAACAGCTGTCGAAGGTTGTGTTACAAAAGATGGTCTAGCAGAAGCTCTTAGGGCAAATGATATCCGTACTGCCGCTTTATATGACATAGCAAAAGCTAAATTGGCTAAAAAGAAACCAGGTGCAATAGTTGTAGCTGCTGATGAAGCATTAAAAGGGAGAGAAGTAGAAGCAAAACCTGAAGTTGACGCTCTGTCTGACGCTGGCGAAGAATAAGCTACTTCTTACACTATGAATTTAGGATGGTCTCTGGAAACAGGGGCCATCTTTTTTTGTATATAATGAATATAGAAGCTCCTTTCAAAGGGAGTATTTTTTTGGTATGATACATCATAATCTATGGTATATATAAAGCATAAATGTAAGGAAACGCATGTCTGTTGATACGATTAAAGTTGGAATGATCATTGTAATGGAACCGGAATTAGAAAAATCAGTAAAGTTTTTTAAGGACTTAGGTTTTCCACTTAAGTTTCACTTAGAAGAGAAATGGGCTGAGTTTGCTATTGGTGATGTTAAGATGGGTCTTTGTCCAACAAGCAGCGAAGTAATTGAGCATCATACAGGTGTTATTTTAGAAGTACCTGATGTTAGACAGACTTTCGAAGAGTTCAAGGCAGCTGGTGTAGAGTTTGTTAAAGAACCGTTTGAAGCAGTACATGGTATTATGTGCTCTTTCAAAGATCCAGGTGGAAACATCTTTGACCTTTACCAACCAACTCCTGATAAAGTTCAAGATATGATCAAGAAGATGCAAGAACAAGAAGCTGCTGCTGGTAAAACAACAGACGTTCAAGATGACATCACTCCTGCATCAGAGTCTTCTGATTCAGATCCAGAAGCATAAAACTCTGCTTCGTTTTCAATGTCCATACAAGACAAATTAAGTACCTCTCAATCTGGCATGATGACTAATATCATGCCAGAGAGGTTAATTTTAGATCTTTCATTACCTTCAAATTTTAAGCAATTAATCGTCTCAAAAGCTGTATTAGATTTATCATAAAATCTGAGTCAGTTGCTATCAGATCTTGATTTGCAGGATTGGGGGCGATGGGTTATACTACAGTAAAGTTAGTAGAAATATTGAATGAATATAGCAGGGGGATTTTATGAGAAAAATTAAGCCATTATATGATCGTGTTTTGATTCAGCGTCTTGAGGAAGATAACAAGACTGCAGGTGGGATTGTCATTCCGCCATCAGCACAGGAAAAGGCACAAGTTGGTCAAGTAATCGCTGTTGGAACTGGTCGTATTTGTGACGATGGTTCTGTTGGAGCGTTGTGTGTCAAAGAAGGTGACAAGGTATTTTTTGGAAAGTATTCCGGTACTGAAGTTGATGATAGTCACTTGATCATTCGTGAAGATGAAATTTTAGGGATTGTAGAATAAGAACGTACAGGAGTACATAATATGTCAGCAAAAAAGATTTTATTCGGGCAAGACGCTCGAACAAAGATTCTCAAAGGTGTCAACATTCTAGCTGACACTGTCAAAGTTACACTCGGACCTAGAGGTCGTAACGTTGCACTTGAAAAATCATTCGGATCACCAGTCATTACTAAAGATGGTGTTTCTGTAGCAAAAGAAATTGAACTTAAAGATAAGTTTGAGGACATGGGCGCGCAAATGGTGCGTGAAGTTGCATCAAAGACAGCAGATATTGCTGGTGATGGTACAACAACTGCAACAGTACTTGCGCAAGCAATATTCCAGGAAGGTAATAAATACGTTACTGCTGGTGCTAATCCTATGGACTTGAAACGTGGCATCGATAAAGCTGTTGAGGCTGTAGTTTCAAAGATTGAAGCAGAAGCTAAGAAGGTTGATAGTAAAAAAGAGATTGAGCAAGTTGCAACTATCTCTGCAAACAACGACAGCTACATTGGGGAGCAAATTGCTGAAGCAATGGAGAAGGTTGGTCGTGACGGTGTTATCACTGTTGAAGAAGCTAAAGGTATGGAAAGTTCTCTAGGTGTTGTTGAAGGTATGCAGTTTGATCGTGGGTATCTTTCTCCTTACTTTGTAAACAATACAGAAAAAATGGAAGCTGACCTTAGCGATCCATTCATCCTTCTTTATGAAAAGAAAATCACAAGCATGAAGTCTCTTGTGCCACTACTTGAGCAAGTTGCTCGTGCAGGTAAGCCATTGATGATCATTGCTGAAGATATTGAAGGTGAAGCGTTAGCAACACTTGTAGTCAATAAGATTCGCGGTACAATCAATGTTTGTGCTGTTAAAGCACCTGGATTTGGTGATCGTCGTAAAGATATGCTTGATGATATTGCTATCTTAACTGGTGGTCGTCTCATAACAGAAGATCTTGGTCTTAAGCTTGAAACTGTAACACTAGAAGATCTTGGTTCAGCCAAGAAGATTCTTGTAACAAAAGATAGTACAACTATAGTTGACGGTTCTGGCTCTGAGCAAGAAATCAGTTCTCGTATTGCACAGATTCGTGGTCAGATTGAAAACACTTCATCTGAGTATGATAAAGAGAAGCAACAAGAACGTCTTGCAAAGCTTTCAGGTGGTATTGCGGTTATCAAGGTTGGTGCTGCAACTGAAACAGAGATGAAAGAAAAGAAAGATCGTATTGACGATGCGCTTAATGCGACTCGTGCAGCGGTTGAAGAGGGTATTGTTCCTGGTGGTGGTGTAGCGCTTTTACGTGCACAGTCAGCAGTGGATTCTCTTTCTCTATCAAGCGATGAAGCTCTTGGTGCACAGATCATCAAGAAATCGCTTGAAGCACCGTTACGCATCATTGCATCAAACGCTGGTGTTGATGCTTCCGTTATCGTTCATGCAGTTCGTACAGAATCTGGTGAGCGTGGATACGATGCTCGTAATAACGAGTTTGTTAACATGATTGAGATGGGTATTATTGATCCTGCTAAAGTAACGCGTTCAGCATTACAGCATGCAGCGTCAATTTCAGGGCTCCTGCTTACAACTGAAGCAGCGGTTATTGAGATGCCTGAAGAGAAAAAAGAACCAGCAGCGGCGCCAGGTCATGGCGGTGGTATGCCTGGTATGGGAATGTACTAAAAAGAAAGCCCCGAGAAATCGGGGCTTTCTTTTGGCATACTTATTTTTGTTATTTTATTTTTCGTTTTCTTCCATAACCCCTAGAAGAATTTCAGCAGCTTCACGAGTAGCGGGTGTTGCAGGTTTGTATCCCATTTCATAAAGAATCTCAACCGCTTCTTGTCTGGCAGGTGTTGCGGGAACATCCATGCTCTCAAGAATCTGAGTTGCTCCAGGTGTCATTGGTGTGGCAGGTACATTTTAAGCAAGTCGACGTTTTTTGCGCTCTCTATAAAGTTTTTTCCATTATCGGTGTCTTTCTTTGACGTCGGGCTGTTGTTCATATTCTCGGTGTCTTTCTTTAGCCTCAGGACGTTGTTTATATTCTCGTCGTTTTTCTTTGACTTCGGGCTGTTGCTCATATTCTTGTCGTCTTTTTAGATTTTTCAAATACTCAGAAGCATTACTTAGGATTTCATTTTTATTACGAACCTTTTTTTCAAGAGGAGTTTTCTTTTTGATTAGGCTTTTTATGTGTTTATCGAGCTCTTTTTTATTGGCTCCGGGAGTATTATCACGAGTGCGACGCAAAGTATCAATTTCTTGTTGCAATGGCGCTATTTGTGCTTCAAGATCGTCAATTTCCTTATTAAGCTTTTCGATCTTAGCAGGAGTTAATTGTATTTGTGGTTCTGTTGGAGCAGGAATTGGAAACTCTCCCCCTAGTAAGCCAGCAGATGAAAGCAGTAAAGATAAATAAGAGCTTATCCGAAAATTAAATAGCGAGAGAATCTTATTTTAAAATCAGCTATAATAGCTGTTGTACAAAAAAAAGGAGATCTCCCAATGAATAGAATACCAAATGATTTCTGGAATGTAATTAAAAGTGTTATTCCAAAAAAAGAAAAGCACAAA
>PVBE011535811.1_pt1 | contig 29507 bp, 23 predicted proteins | sample 1631181 | NCBI WGS metagenome assembly PVBE01 (sample SAMN08397723, study PRJNA350692) | Marine metagenome, whole genome shotgun sequencing project. | isolation source: water | place: Pacific Ocean | collected 2012-04
AGCTTTATCCGGTTTATTAGTTATAGCAGGTATAATAGCTTTTCTTAGATTTAATTATGTTGCTTTCAGTAAACGAATTCGAAAGAAATTGGATGTAGGTTTAAAAATGTCGGCAACAGCATTTATAATGTTGGGAATAAGTGTTATTCTTGGTGTAATAGCTGTTATAAGTCCTGATTTCACAGCAACTTTTCAAATCAAAATCGAAATAACTTACGGAGTCTTAATTGTTCTTGGTTTTTTATCATCATTAGTTTTGGGGCAAACGTATAAGACCTTACCATTTATAATATGGCTGAAAAAATATCAGTCAAAGGTTGGAAAAACAAAAGTTCCCTTGCCGATGGAATTATATTCTGATAAAATAGCCCATTATCACTTTTATACATTTGTGGCCGGTATAATTATACTGGTGGCTGGAATATTAATTAGTGGGGTTGTATTAATAAAAATAGGAGCTGTATTGTTAGTTATAACAGCAGTTCTATACAATTATAACGTTTTTAAAATCATACTTCATAAAGAGAAACAATTATAGAACAAACATAAATCTTAATAAAATGAATATAGACAATCTAACTACTGAGGAGCAGAAAATTTTGGAATTATTAAAAACAGTTATGGATCCTGAAGTAGCAGTAAACATAGTTGATCTCGGTTTAATTTATGAGATACATTATCAGGAAGAGCGAAAGCGTATTCATGTTGTAACAACATTATCAACACGAGGATGTCCGCTTGGGGATACCATAATGCAAAATATTGAGGTAGTTATCCAGTCAGTTTACCCTGGGATGGATGTTGATGTGGAGTTAACATGGGAACCAGAATGGACGCCAGACATGATTACCGAAGATGGCAGAAAAGCAATTGATGGATAACAACTAATATGTATTCAAAATCAACAGAATATGCCATTAGGGCTATTATATTCATAGCCTTGAAAGGAAAACCCGGTAAACCATTGGGAGCTGTTGATATTGCACATAAGCTCGATTTCCCGGAAGCATTTTTAAGTAAAGTGCTACAAAATCTTGCCAAAAAAAATCTGGTTATTTCGGTAAAAGGTCCCGGAGGCGGTTTTTATGTAGACAAAGAGATTCTGAAATACACCATACTTAACATTGTTGAAATATTAGAAGATATGGATTTCTTATGTAAATGCGGACTTGGATTACACACTTGTAACCATGAAAACCCATGCCCAATCCATGATGAATACGAATTGGTTAAAGTAAAGATGCGAAATGCACTTTCTTACAAATCTATTAACCAGATAAAGGATGAGATTGCAGAAGGCACTTATTCAATGCAATTTGAACTAAATTGAGTGCACATAAAATTGTGTGGCAATGCTTCATAATTAATTTGTTTCTAATAATTTAATAAACTGCCAACCATCTTAATTCAAAACACCCTGATTCTATAATCTTTAATTTTTTAGTAGTATTGGTTGAACTACTTATTATTAGAATTTACTTTAATTATTTGCATTAAAGTTAGAACGATTCTAAGGTAAATATGCATGTAAAACATTCAATAAGTCTTATATTTGCCAATCGTTTAAACTTTAAATTAATTTTAATGAAAAAACATAATTTTTACGCGGGACCCTCTATCCTGCCACAATATACAATTGAGAAAACTGCTGAAGCAGTTATTAATTTTGCCGGTACAGGATTATCTGTAATGGAAGTAAGTCACCGTAGCAAGGAATTTGTAGCTGTGGTGGACGAAGCAACCCAATTATTCAAAGAATTATTAAACATCCCTGATAATTATTCAGTGTTATTTTTAGGCGGTGGAGCAAGCACACAGTTCGCTATGATACCATTTAATCTTTTCATCAACAAAGCCGCTTATTTAAATACAGGTGCCTGGTCTAAAAAAGCAATCAAAGAGGCACAAATGTTTGGCAACGTTGATGTTGTAGCCTCCTCAGAAGACAGAAATTTTTCCTACATCCCCAAAGGTTATACTATTCCTGATGATGCTGATTATTTCCATATTACAACCAATAATACTATTTACGGCACTGAAATAAAGTATGATGTTGATTCTCCGGTGCCTTTAGTTGCCGACATGTCATCGGATATATTTAGTCGCCCATTAGATATAAGTAAATATGCTATTATCTACGGTGGTGCACAAAAAAATCTCGCCCCCGCAGGAGTTGCTTTTGTGATTATTCGGAATGATATATTAGGAAAGGTTACACATCATCTTCCTACAATGTTAAATTATCAAACACATATCGATAAGGAGAGCATGTTCAATACTCCCCCCGTACTGCCTATTTTTGCTGCTTTACAAACTCTTAACTGGTTAAAGGATAATGGAGGTGTTGAGGCAATGCATATGGTAAATGTAAAAAAAGCTGGAATGCTTTATGATGAGATTGCCAGGAATAGCTTATTTAAAGCGACTGTTGAAGATGAAGAAGATCAATCCTTAATGAATATATGCTTTGTAATGACTGAAGGCAATGAAGATAAAGAAAAGGCGTTCTTTGATTTTGCAACTTCAAAAGGCATGGTCGGAATTAAAGGACATAGATCTGTAGGCGGATTCCGAGCCTCTACATATAACGCTCTCCCAGTTGAAAGTGTTGAAGCTTTAATAGCTACAATGCAGGAGTTTGAAGCCCAGCACAAATAATAGAACTCATATTTTTCTAAATTAACCATAAATATTACTGATATGACAAAAGTATTAGTCGCCACAGAGAAACCCTTTGCTACAGCTGCAGTAGAAGAAATAGGAGGCATATTTAAAGATGCCGGTTACAATTGCACATTTTTTGAAAAATATAATGGACAGGACGAACTTATTGATGCTGTTAAAGATGCAGAAGCAATGATAGTTAGGAGTGATAAAGTTACACCCGAAGTTATAGATGCTGCAACGAAACTAAAAATTGTTGTTAGGGCAGGAGCAGGGTTCGATAATGTTAATCTTGAAGCAGCGACAAAAAATGATGTCGTTGTGATGAACACACCGGGGCAAAACTCAAATGCTGTTGCTGAACTGGCAATGGGCATGATGGTTTATCAGGCACGTAATCATTTTAACGGTACCTCAGGTACTGAGCTTTGCTGTAAAAAACTGGGTATTCATGCTTATGGAAACGTAGGCAAACTGGTTGCAAAAATCGCAAAGGGATTTGGAATGGAGGTATATGCATTCGATCCATTTGTTGCAAAAGATGCTATTGAAGCAGATGGAGTAAAGGTTACTGATACAGTGGAAGAACTTTATAGTACATGCGATTATATTAGTCTACATATACCGGCTAACCAGCACACTTTCAAATCTATTAACTATGAGTTGTTGTCAAGAATGAAAGCGGGTGCAACATTAGTAAATACAGCCCGTAAAGAAGTTATTAACGAGGATGACATGTTAAAAATATTTGCAGAGTATAACAAGTTTAAATATTTATCAGACATTGCGCCCGATAATAAGGATATTTTACTCAATAACTACTCTGACAGGTGTTTCTTTACACCTAAGAAGATGGGTGCCCAAACTGCAGAGGCAAATATTAACGCTGGTAAAGCAGCTGCTCACCAAATTATTGGTTTCATAGAAGAAGGTAATACAACCTTCAAAGTAAATTTAAACCTCATAGGTTAAAAGTCATATTTACAAAGACAATTAACATGGTATCCGAATAATATAAAAGACTACTAAACAATAATATAACAACTATAATATAATAAACCATTTAACTTTATCTCATGAGCGACCAAATAGAAAAAATTGAAAAAGCAGGAACATTTTTTAGATTTGAAGACTTAAGAATTTATCATAAATCTTTAGAATATATCAACTGGCTTCAGGATGTAACAATGCTATTCCCTGATAATAATTTGCAATTTGTACACCGATTTAATGATTCGGCAAGAAACATAGCTTTCTTCATTGCTGAAGGATCAGCCAGAAATAAGAACCAGTTTATTTATTATTTAAAAATGGCTAAAAGTTCCATCAGGGAATGTCTTATTTTTACAACTCTTTCGTACAAACAAAACAATATTTCTGAAACACATGAAAATGATTCCAGAAACGAGCTGATGGAAATGACAAAGATGATAGGAGCTCTTATTTCTTCACTTCAGCGTTCGATTGGTGCAAGCAATAATGGAAATCATAACAACAATTATCGTTATAACGGAAAAGGGAATGAGGCAAACGAAAGAAGAACCAAATATGAAAATGTTGATGATCCAAACTATAACAAGGAAACAGATAATTAAATCTGTAAATTCTGCTGAAAAGTCGTGTTTAACTAAATATTTATTGGTTATATGGCAATACTAAAAGCTTTTAAAGGATATCGCCCTCCCAAAAACATTGTAAAGGAGTTAGCATCACGTCCTTATGACGTACTTAACTCTTCAGAAGCTCGAGATGAAGCATCTGGCAATATCTACTCTTTATTACATATCATTAAACCAGAAATTGATCTTGATGACAATATTAATTTATATAATCAGGAAGTTTACAACAAAGCAAAGGATAACTTTGAAGAGTTTAAGGCAGCTGGGTGGTTAAAACAGGATGAAAAGGATTATCTCTATATCTATGCACAAACAATGTTTGGCAAAACTCAATATGGTATTGTAGGCTGTGCCAGTGTAGATGATTACATGAATAATGTTATTAAGAAACATGAGCTTACCAGGCCTGATAAGGAAGAAGATAGAATGAAACATGTTCGCATTACTAATGCAAATATGGAGCCTGTTTTCTTTTCCTATCCTGCTGTTGCCGAAATTGACAATATAATTGAAGATTATGTGGATGCTAATAACGCAGATTTTGATTTTACAGCTGACGATGGTATTGGTCATCACTTTTGGGTTATCAGAGATAGTTCGATTATCAACAGGATAATTGAGTTATTTAGCAAGTTGCCTTCAACATATGTTGCTGATGGTCACCACAGAACAGCCGCTGCTACTTTGGTTGGTAATGAGAAAAAATCAAATAATCCTAACCACACAGGGGATGAAGAGTATAACTTTTTCCTTGCTGTACATTTTCCTGATAACCAACTTACTATTATCGACTATAACCGTGTTGTAAAGGATCTGAACGGTTATTCAGCACCGGATTTTTTGGAAAAGTTAAAACTTTCATTTGATATTGAAGAAAAAGGATCAGAGATATATAAACCAGTTTCTCTACATAATTTTTCAATGTATCTCGAAGGTCATTGGTATTCACTAACAGCCAAGAAAGATACATACATTGATAATGACCCGATTGCGGTTTTAGATGTAACCATACTTACAAATCAGGTGTTAGATCCTTTGTTGGATATAGAGGATCTGCGACGTTCAAAACGAATAGACTTTGTAGGTGGAATAAGAGGACTTGAGGAACTTAAAAGAAGAGTCGACAGTGGAGAAATGAAAGTTGCATTTGCACTTTATCCGGTAAGTATGCAGCAACTCATTAACATAGCCGATAGTGGTAATATAATGCCTCCAAAAACAACCTGGTTCGAACCAAAATTGCGTTCCGGCCTTGTTGTACATGAACTTGATTAACGATTGGTTAGTTGAGTAATTTTGTTATTATGGGTAATCGTTTAGCTTACTCGTAATCCAGAACTAAACATATTTGATTATATTTGACGTTGAATTCGTTACCCACGATTGAATAAATGTCAAAAAAGAAATTCCAACTTTTCAGAAAGAGAAATTGTACTCGCCCAACGTTATTAGGTTGGGTAATAATCCTATTATTCTTAGCAGTAATATTCAGATTGTCATTAGTTGCTGTATATTACTTTTTGGCAGTTAATAACTCCGTTAATTCAAAAACACTTGTACTTGAGGGATTTGCACCAACATATGTAGTAAAGGATGCACTTAAGTATTACAAAGAAAATGAATTTGACAGGTTAATTGTAACAGGGATTCCAATTGTTAACTATGAATTTATAGCACCTTATAAAAATACAGCTTTGGCAACCATGACTGCTATAAGAAAATTTGGTTTTAATGATACCGTTTACATTGCTGATATTCCAACGAATATTCTGATTGACAGAACCTATAATACAGCAGTTGCCACCAAAATGCTATTCGATGAGAACAATTGGCCAAAGAATTTCGACATTTATTCGGTTGGGGTTCATGCTCGCCGAAGTAGGATGATGTTTAGAAAGGTTTTTGGTTCAGATTATGATATTGGCATTATTTCCCACCAAGACAGAACTTTTGACCCTAATCATTGGTGGAGGAATAGCAAAGGATTTCGAAATGTTAGCAATGAATTTGTTGCAACATTATATGTTATGATGTTTTTTCATCCTGATTTTGATAAATCAAAAGCAAACGTTGAGTTAGGTAATTATATCGATAGTATACAATATAGCCGAGAGGATAAGTATACTGAATTTACAGATTCAACATCTTCCCGATTTAATGCAAAGGAAAGAGAGGATTTTCATGAGTTAGTATATTTCAAACCAGATATAAACTATAAAATTGAAGCTCAATTTGTGGTTGATACAACAGTACCTGTATTTGAGATGAAAACTACTACTTCAAGAACCCCAACTTATCGTACATACGGTTATTTAGACTTCGTGATTAATGATACAAGTTATCGACTAACAGCTTTCCAGAATATGGCTTATAAAGATAATCCGATATATGGAGGTAGTTTGTTTGTGCCTTTTAAGGATTTAACCAATACGATTAGTACGTACGGTGGTGGAAGATACATCGATATTCCTATTCCTATCTCAAATCATCTTGTTCTGGACTTTAATGAAGCCTACAATCCTTATTGTGCTTATTTTGACAGATGGTCTTGCCCGGTGGTACCATTTGAGAATCATTTGGATGTTGAAATACAAGCTGGTGAAAAGAAATATAAATAGTTAAAAGATCAAATAATGTCAAATATTGATATTTCGGTATTATTAGTTGAAGATGATAAGATTCTTCGAAGTGTCTATACTGAAATCATCGGTATGCATGTTTCAAAATTATATACTGCTGATAATGGGAATCAAGGATATGATAGTTATTTGAAGAATAAACCCGACCTAATATTAACAGATATTAAGATGCCGGTGATGAATGGCATTGAAATGATTGCTAAGATCAGGGAAAATGACAAAGCTATACGTATTATAATAATTTCGGCCTATAGTGATTCACATTTCTTTTTAAATGCAATTGAAACAGGTGTTAAAGGTTTTCTTATAAAACCGGTTGTAACTGCCGACTTGTTAAATATTATTAGAGATCAGGCTAATGATATTCTTCTTGAAAAACGACTCAAAGAAGAGGCCACCAAAAGACGAGCAGCTGAGAAAGAACTTGATAAGGGAGAGAGTATATTAAGGGCTTTGTCGCAAGCTACTGCAATCTTTTTTAGTAAGGGTGTTAATGACCAAACTGTAAATAATATACTAAAATTAATTGGAGAAGCGGCAGATGTTTCAAGGGGATATATTTTTAAGTTACATGAAAAAAATGAGAATGAATATATAAGTCAAATTTACGAGTGGGTTGCACAGGGAATAGTTCCGCAAATACATAATGAAGACCTTCAAGATATCATTACAGACGATCCAATTTTTTTACCATGGAAAAAGAAAATGAGTAACCGGCAAAACATATTAGGGCTCATTAATGATTTTGATGAACCCACCAAAACTATTCTAATGGAACAGGACATCTGCTCTCTACTTGCAATACCAATATATGTGAAAAATAGTTGGTGGGGTTTTATTGGTTTTGATGATTGTGTCAGCAATAGAATTTGGTCAGATTCAGAGATTAACGCCCTCGAGATGCTTGCTTTTAACCTTGGAGGGGCTCTTTACAGAAGGGAAGTAGAGGATAAGATGACCAGATTAAATGCTTCACTAGAAGAACGGGTTTGGGAGCGAACAAAAGACCTTGAACAGGAGGTTGTGGAACGTACAATTGCTGAAAATCTCCTTCGTGATAGCGAAGAAAAATACAGACTTATTTATGAAAACGCTAATGATGGAATACTCTTGATTGTAAATAATATTATTTCTCTGGTTAACCCTAAGTTTATTGAAATTATTGGAATGTTGCCAAATAAGGTAATTGGTACTATGTTTTCATCACTTGTAAAAACTGAATTTGTCGAGAAAGTAGATAAGTATTTTAACCCTAAAGATGAAAATGACGAGGTGACAAGTGAAATGCAGGTTCAATTAAAAAATAATAGGTGGCTTGAGTTAAAAGTAACCCTTATTTCATGGGATCTTGAGCCGGCAAGTCTTGTTTTTATTTCGGATATTACAAAACGAAAAAAAGCTGAAATGGAACTGAATAACCTTAACACGAACCTTGAGAAAAGAATAAATGAAGAAATCGATCAGGTAAATGAGCAGCAACAGTTATTAGTGCAAAAGTCTAAACTTGAGTCAATTGGAGAGTTGTCTGCCGGTTTGGCGCACGAAATTAATCAACCTCTAGGTGGTATATCAATGGGACTCGAAAATATACTTCTAAACTCTAAGGAAGGTTCTGTTGATAATAAATATATTAAGAAAAAGGTAGATGTACTTTTTAATGATATTGGAAGAATACAAAAAATAATTGAGCATGTAAGGTTGTTTTCAAGGGATCAGGATAAGTCAATTACAGAAATGATCTCAATAAATAAAGTTCTGGTTGATGCACTTTCATTGATTAGCAAGCAGTTTGCAGATCATAATGTTGATTTGATTATTAATATTCCTGATAAATCAATCGAAACATTAGGCAACCAATATCGACTTGAGCAGGTTATCTTAAATCTATTATCGAATGCAAAATATGCTGTAGATGAAAAAGAAAAGCAGGTTGGTGCAGATAAGTTCGTAAAACAGATTTCTATTGAACTAAAAAAAACCAATTCGGGGGCAATTATCAAGATAAATGATAATGGTTTAGGTATTAGTAAGAAAATAATCTCTAAAATCTTTAATCCGTTTTTCACAACAAAAAGTGAAAAAAAAGGTACAGGTTTAGGATTGTCCATTTCATATGGAATAATTTCTGAAATGGAAGGTACTATTGAAGTTGAAAGTGAAGTAGGTAAATTTACACGAGTTAAAATAAAACTTCCAAATGATGAGAATATATGAGTAAGAAAATAAATATATTGATCGTTGATGATGAACCACGTGTTGTAGATGAGATTGAGGAGTTTTTAACAGGTAAGAATTTCAATGTCTTTAAAGCGGGAAAACCCTCAATTGCTTTCACTCTGCTGGATTCACACCCTATTAATATTGTGATTCTTGATATTAAACTTCCGGAAATGAACGGATTGGATGTGTTGCTAAAGATAAAATCAATGTATCCTGAGATTGAGGTAATAATGATATCAGGGCACGGTGATATTGATACAGTGATACAAGCATTGAGAAATGGCGCTACCGACTATTTTGCGAAGCCTTTCAGGTTGTTCGATATCAATAATGCAATAACCCGTACCCAAAAGTATATGGAGCTCAGCAACAAGCTCAAAACTGCTCAGCAGAATGTTGACGAATTATCAGAAAAAATACTTAATAGTATTAGCACACAGCTTCTCGGGAAAAGTGATTCAATAAAGCAACTAATTAGCATGATGAACAAGGTTGCTAAATCGGATAATACTTCGGTGTTGATCCTTGGAGAGAGTGGAACCGGAAAAGAATTAGTGGCAAATGGGATCCACCAGCTAAGTAAACGAAGTAAAAACATGTTCTACTCTGTTAATTGTTCTGCCATACCTGAAACTCTTTTCGAAAGCGAATTTTTTGGACATAAAAAGGGCTCATTTACTGGTGCTATTGAGGATAAAGCAGGGTGGTTTGAGATAGCTAATAATGGGACTTTATTCCTCGATGAAATTAGCGATATGCCTTTGGGGCAACAGGCAAAATTGCTCAGAGTGCTTGAGGAAAGACAGGTAAGTAAGGTTGGATCTCGAAATATTAAACATGTAGATGTACGGGTAATAACTGCATCAAATACAAAATTGGAGCACCTTGCTGCAGAAAATAAATTCCGACTGGATTTGTTTCATCGGCTAAGTGTTTTTGTAATTGATATTCCTCCTTTACGTGATAGAAAAGAAGATATACCATTGTTATTCGACTATTATCTAAAGCAATACAATTCTCAAATGGAAAAGAATATCCGCAAGTATGATCCAGGTATAATTAATATACTTTCAGAATATAGTTTTCCGGGTAATATTAGGGAATTAAAAAATATTATTGAAAGAGCCGTAATTATGTGCGATGGCGATACTATTCTGCCTAATCACATTTCGTTTTCAGCTTTGGGTTCACCAGGATCTAACGAAAGGATATCAGATAATGATAATGTTCAACAAGCTATTTCTGATAATTTTGATCTGGAGTTTCATGAAAAGAGATTGATTCAGAATGCTTTGATCCGTGCAAATAATAATAAATCGAAAGCTGCTACCTTACTTAATGTCACCTGGCAAGCATTGGACAGAAGAATGAAGAAGCACGGATTAGATTAGAAAAAGCCATCCAATAATTCTAATTATTCATAATCTTCCAAAAAAAAACTCCGAAATGTTTCCACATCGGAGTTCTCTTAATCTGGTTTATAGCGTTATTTCACCGCCTTTACGATTGCTTTAAAAGCATCAGGGTTATTCATAGCTAAATCAGCTAATACTTTCCTGCTTATTTCAATATTCTGTGCGTGTAGCTTGCCCATAAATACTGAATAGGACATATCGTAAAGTCTGGCAGCAGCATTAATTCTTTGTATCCATAATGCTCTGAAGTTACGTTTTTTAACTCGTCTGTCACGGTAAGCATATACCTGGCCTTTTTCGTATGCATTTTTAGCAACCGTCCAAACATTTTTTCTACGACCAAACTGACCTTTGGTCTCTTTCATGATCTTTTTTCTGCGCGCTTTTGAAGCAACGACGTTATTTGATTTAGGCATTTTTAATTAATCTTTTATCATCATAGCGTCCCGTTATTCGGGATCTTAAAGCTATGACAAACGTTAAACAAATAGGTTTAGCTACGAATCAACATTCTGATATTCTTTTCATCTGCTTTATCGATAATTGTAAAGTAAGTTAAATTACGTTTACGCTTTTTCGATTTTTTCGTCAGAATGTGACTTTTGTAAGCATGCTTTCTTTTAATCTTACCAGTGCCTGTAAGAATAAATCTTTTCTTGGCACTGGATTTCGTTTTCATTTTTGGCATTACTTAAAATTTAAATTTATTAGTTAGAAATATTATTTTTTTGGAGAAACAATCATTATCATTCTTTTTCCTTCAAGTTTTGGCATTCGTTCAACCTTACCATACTCTTCAAGTTCCTGGGCAAATCTCAATAGGATGTACTCTCCTTTGTCCTTGTAAATTATTGAACGTCCTTTGAAAAATACGTCAACCTTAACTTTAGCTCCTTCAGTTAGAAATTTAATAGCATGTTTTAATTTAAAGTTAAAATCATGGTCATCTGTATTAGGTCCTAATCTTATCTCCTTTACAACAACTTTGGCAGATTTAGATTTTATCTCTTTTTGTTTCTTTTTTTGCTCATAAAGAAACTTTTTGTAGTCCATTATTTTACAAACCGGAGGGTTTGCTGACGGTGATATTTCAACTAGGTCAAGCCCATGCTCTTCAGCAAGAGTTAAAGCATCTCTTAATTGGAATATTCCAGTGTCAACATTTTCACCAACCAACCTAACCATCGGAGCTGTAATATACTCGTTAATCTTGTTTGGATCTTCCTTTTTAACAAAAGGTCTGCGTGGCCCTCTTCTACCTCTAAATTGTGCTATTGTATTACCCTCCTATATTAGTTAATAATCATTTTATATTCATCAATCTCTCAATTTCTGAGTTTATAGTGTTAGAGATCTCATTTATGCTACTTGTTCCTAAATCACCCTCTCCATGTTTCCTTACTGATACAGTTCCATCATTTTCTTCCTTTTCCCCTACAATAATCATATAGGGAATCTTTTTTAATTCTGCGTCTCTTATCTTTCGTCCTGTTTTTTCACTGCGTGTATCGATAATTCCACGAACTCCATGTTTGTCAAGCGAATTTAAAACTTTTTTTCCGTAATCGTTATATTTTTCGCTGATAGGAAGTATAATTACCTGGTCGGGAGTAAGCCATAACGGGAAATTACCACCACAATGTTCAATAAGCACGGCAACAAATCTTTCCATCGAGCCAAATGGGGCACGGTGAATCATAACAGGCCTGTGTTTCTCGTTATCAGCACCAATATAAGTCAGGTCGAAACGTTCAGGTAGGTTATAATCAACCTGAATAGTACCAAGCTGCCATTTTCTTCCAATTGCATCTCTAACTATGAAATCCATTTTAGGACCATAAAAAGCTGCTTCACCGTACTCAATAACGGCGTTTAATCCTCGCTCTTCAGCAACCTCAATTATAGCTTTCTCCGATTTTTCCCAGTTTTCATCGCTTCCGATATATTTATCGTGATTATCTGGATCTCTTAATGAAATCTGGATTAGCACATCATTGAAATCCAGAGCTCTGAAAATTCGTTCAATTATGTCGATTACATTATTGAATTCTTCTTTTATCTGGTCGGGTGTACAAAAAATATGCGCATCATCCTGTGTAAAGCCTCGTACTCTTGTTAGGCCATGCAATTCACCACTCTGCTCATACCTGTATACTGTTCCAAACTCAGCGTACCTGATTGGCAATTCCTTATATGAGTGAGGTTTTGAATTATATATTTCACAGTGATGAGGGCAGTTCATAGGTTTGAGAAAAAACTCTTCTCCTTCAACTGGCGTTGATATTGGTTTAAATGATTCAACTCCGTATTTTTGATAATGGCCTGATGTTTTATAGAGATTAACATTACCTATATGCGGTGTTATTACCGTCTCATAGCCTGCTTCTTTCTGAACTTCTTTAAGATACTGCTCTAATTTCTCTCTAAGTTCTGCTCCTTTAGGTAGCCATAATGGCAGTCCCTGACCGACATTGCTAGAGAAGGTAAATAGCTCGAGTTCTTTTCCCAGCAATCTGTGGTCACGTTTTTTCGCTTCCTCAAGAAAGACAAGATATTCATCAAGTTCTTTTTTCTTTGGGAAAGTTATTCCGTAAATTCTGGTAAGTTGCTTTCTGTTCTCATCACCACGCCAATATGCTCCTGCAACCTTAGTTAGTTTAATTGCTTTGATAAAGCCAGTATTCGGAATGTGTGGCCCACGACATAAGTCGGTAAATGTACCACTCTGATATAACGATATTTCACCGTCTTCGAGATCATTAATCAGCTCCAGCTTATATTCGTCACTTTTACTTGTAAAATGCTTAAGGGCTTCATCTTTCGATACCTCTTTTCTTTCAAACTGCTGTTTCTCACGAGCTAGTTCCTGCATTTTATTTTCTATCCTACCAAGATCTTTTTCTGAAATATCATAGTCAAGAAAATCAATATCATAATAGAACCCATTCTCAATATCAGGACCAATACCGAATTTAACTCCGGGATATAACTGTTCTATTACCTCTGCCATCAAATGTGCAGATGAATGCCACATTGCAGCTTTACCATTAATATCACGCCATGTTAATAGTTGCAACGAAGAATCATTAACAATAGGTCGTGTAGCGTCCCAAACCTCGCCGTTCACTTTAGCAGCCAGCACATTACGAGCAAGTCCTTCACTAATATCCTGTGCTATCTTTAGAGCAGTTACGCCTTCGTTATATTGCTTTACAGAATTGTCGGGTAATGTAATATTGATCATTATTATATATTCACTCAAAAAAATTGGCTGCAAAAGTACAAAAATACACGTAACTGTCAATTAATTAGTAAATTAATTTTGTAATTAAGATGAAATTAAAGGACTGTATTTTGGGTGTATGTACCACTACTAGCTAAAGGCTGAAGCAAGGCAGATGCGGTGGGACTTGGGCTACTATATTATTGATTTAGTATTTTTTGATAACCATATATGTTACAAGTCCCATCCTATATGTCTACCCGTCAGACTTGCTACAGAGTGGGGTCTTATTTTTAATCTCTTATTTCATTAATTTGCCTCTAAATAATGACCTCTTCTGCTCTTGAAAAATAAGAAAAATAATATAGTATTTGGCTTTAAAACAACTTTTTTAATGTAATCATTACGCTTATCTAATTCTACTTCAAATATTTGTGGAAAACCCACTTCCATGAAAAACCATGATGTATTTCAACATGTACTCCACGTTGGTCTTATAGACCGCTTAGAGTCCTATTTTTTATAAGCAGGCTGTTTATTCATTTTTAATAATTATTCAAATTGTCTTTCCATGGCTTTACCCAAAGTCCGGCTATTTTGTTTGATTTATTCACAACAACACTAATCTCTAACGGAACTTTGCTTTTTTCAAATTCTCCTTTTAGTCTAATAATCTGAAATTCATTATTTCCTTTTTCGTTCCATGTCCCTGAATATTTTAATGATTCAAAATTTCCAAATGTGTTTTTTATTTGGTTATAAGTCTGCGTTTGAAAATCGGGAGTCATTTTTTCCTTAAAGTCTTTTATTGCGTTGCTTTTAAAGTCGAAGGAGTTTCCGTTTTTTAAGGTCATAAAATATGAAGTCGCAATTCTTGTTGCAAATTCTATTTTTGATTTGTCAGTTTTGCTCTCTGGCAGTTGCTTAAATTCTAATTTGCATGATATTAACAAAATAGACACAATCATTAAGGTCAATGATTTATTAATCAGTCTGCTATATTTATATTGAATTTTCATTTTACTATTTTTCTACTTTTCCGCATATAATGTTTATATTTTCAGTCAATATTTTATAATTTTCATAAAAGTCTTTTTCCAAAGTTCTAGTCTTTTTATGTTCAGATTTATTTCAATGTTTTTTTAGGTCATAATGATTACAAAGTTATGATATTCTCTGATAGGAATAATTATTTTTCAATTCTGTTGAGATTTTTCGTCAGGTTGCTCATAACTAACATATAAGCAAAACTGTATACTTTGGCTTTGACTTGCATAACATGAGTATTTAGTGCTAATACTCAATTTTAAAAACATCAAAAGTTTCGAGTTCAGTAGCATTTTTTGGCATTTGATTTCTTAAAAATTTAAGTGTAAACAGTAGATCGACAATTTCTAACTCTAACTGATATGAATTCTCTAGTGATGTAGTATAGTCGTAATGAGTCTTAATCACATCCAGAATAGTACTTGTTTTTTCTTGAAATTTTATAATTTGATCCTGATATATTTTTCTTAGGAGCTTGGTGTTTTCCAATTGTAGTAAAAAATTATTGTAACGGTTTTGCAATGTAACAGCGTTATTTTCAATTGCTTTTTTTGTATCAAAAAGTAATTTCTCACTTAATTCATTTTGCATTTTATACTCTTCATGTTTAACGATAAAATTGCCTTCTGCTTGTTCATTTTTAAAAGGGATTTGATAGTTAAGAGAAATGAAATAGCTAGATCCAGGAAAACTATTATTGTTAATAATGAATGAATCATCAAAGTTAACACCCTGTTTGGCTGTATAGTAATTATATTTTACTTCTAAGGCAAGTTCGTTCAATTTTTCATTTTTGGCAGCCAGCACATCAGTGGCAGCGCTCTGTTGTTTATATAACTGCTCTTGATAAACTAAGGCGTTTTTGGCAATGGAATCACTTTGAATTATTGATTGGTTAACAAACTCCTTTACAGCTTCAGGTTGAAAATCAGGAATAAAAAATGGAATTTGAATACTATCGAAAAGAAGAGTTTCAATTGTATTATCTCCCATTAACTTAAGAAGGTTTATATAGGAAATTGCTAAACTATTTTTTGATGTGATAAGTTCGATTTCTACGCGATGCTTTTCTGCTTTCACATTAATTAAATCTGTTTGAGGAATTAGTTTTGCATTAACCAACAGCCTTGTGTCAGCTTCTAATTGCTCAATATTATTATAGATACTTAAATATGAATTTTGAAGTTTCTTGAAAATATAAACACTGGTATATGCAATAATAATATTTTTTATGAATTTTGTAATATTATATTCAAAACCTGCTTGCTCAGCATCAACACTTAGTTTTGCAGTTTTGAAGTTTACAAAATTCAAGTTATTTGTACCTAACCCCTTTAATAGTGGAATATTCATCTGCAACCAAATACCATTTACTGCTACTTGCTTACTTGGATTGCTTAAAATTTTTTCAAGCGTATAAGCTAGGCCTGATGAAAAGTTAATTCCAATTTTTGTTGGTTTTGCAACACCAAGATTAAAAGAATAGTTATCTTTAGATGATCCACTGGGTAGTATGCCCGGTTGTGCAGAAATACCTGAGGTTAATGATGAATTAAAAAAACCTCTTGATGCAATCAGATTTCCTTTTGAAATATCAACAAGTTTTTGGTTAATCTTTATATCGTAATTATTAGCCAGTCCTATTCTAATAGCATTTTTTAGTGTGGGCAATACACTAATCATGGTGTCTTGTGCTAATATATTATGAACTGTGCTAAAACATACAAATAAGATGACTACTATTTTTACGAACCTCATTATTATTTTGTTTTGTAATTAAACAAACTGTCTTTTCACCAAATCAGCAAAAAACCCATGCATTTTTAATAGCTCATCATAAGTGCCAGACTCAATAATATGACCATTATCCAAAACAAGTATGCGCGACGCACTTCTTATGGTTGATAACCTATGTGCAATAATTACTTTAGTAGCACTTAATTTTTGAATACTGTTTGTAATAATCTTCTGTGATTCATTATCAAGAGCACTTGTTGCTTCATCTAGGAATAAAACTTTTGGTTGTTTTACAAAAGCCCCGGCAATAATTATTCTTTGAATTTGACCATCTGACAAAAGTGACCCACCAGGCTCCACTTTTGTATTCATTTTATCCGGTAGAGCATCAATTTCTTTTTCACAACCTGCTTCTTTAGCTGCCTGCCACGCATCATCTACCGTTAATTTGCTATTTCCAATTATGTTGGATAATATTGTACCGCTCAACATTTTTCCGTTTTGTAACACAACCCCTATTTGAGCACGCAATAACCTAACAGCTGTAGTATTAATATCATTACTGTCATAATGTATCTGACCACTGTTGAGATCCTCAAATCCAAGCAACAGCCTAAGTATTGTTGATTTACCGGCACCGGAATCACCAACTATTGCAATAAATTCACCTGGCAATATGTTAAAGTTAACATTATTAATTATCCATGGTTGATCCTTGTTATACCTAAAGCTGGCATTACACACAGAAATAGCCCCTGTAATAGTGCCAGGGTTGGCCTCTGCTCCTGTATTTTCCATATCAGCTTCAAGTATTGGTTTAAATAGATTAAAAATTGGTTTTATTGCTAAAATTGGAAGCAATGACATACTTGCTTGCAATATTGCACTTTGAAAATGCAAATATGCCATATGAGAAGCTATGAAACTACCTACAGTAAAACCTGACTCAACAGCAAGCAATAGTTTATACGCTACATAAAGCAGCAAAATAGTTGCTAAAATAGGGAATGAAGAATTAAACACACTACTTATAACACCTATTTTCTTTATTGAAAGATTATGCATTTGTTTAATTGAGTATTGCTTAGCCCACTGATTAAATGCTCTTTCGCCGCTATTAGTAATCCGTATCTTATTTACACCATTAATTAACTGGAATAATATGCCAGCTATTTTAACATCAAGAACTCTCATTATTTTAAGATGTTTATAAATTGCAAAACTTATTATTACAGAGAAAACAGAAATAATAAAGCTAAGTACAAGACCCAGAAGTGCAAATTTGAAATTATAGAAGAACAGTAACCCAAGATAAAAAATTGAAAATATTAATGACATAAATATCGACATAATTGTACCCGAAAGCATATCCCTTATAGTATCAATCCCCATACTACGTGTAGCTAAGTCACCTGAAGCATATTTTTCAAAAAATTTTACTTTTAACGTTAATATTCTATCCCATGTTGCTGACATTATTTTATAGCTAAGTATACCCTCCATTCGTAATATACACACCGATTTTGCAAAATTCATTATTCCCATTGATATTGCAAGTGCAACTAACAAAATAAAAATTTGCCCTAGCTGACTCACACTCCCATTAGGGATTACATTGTCGAAAATAAACCCCATAGAAATAGGTACGAAAAGCCCTAGTAGTGCACTTAGAATTCCAATAAATAAAAAAAAGTATAAATCTTTCTTTGCAAATTGAAAACCAAATTTTATTAATGTTTTTGCAGTTAAAGCACCGTCAGGAAATGGGGTGAAAAATGAAATCACATCATTCTCAAACTTATGAGCATTTTGCTTTGTGACTGCTTCTTTTGTTTGTGTTTTTACATTAACTGCAACGTATCCATATTGTCCTTTAGGGATTAAAGCTATAGGTGTATTATCATCTAAATAAGACAAATATGCACTACTTCTGGTTTTAAACCAATCTTTAGTAAGCTTAACTTGTTTTGACCTTACATGTGATCCCCGTAATATATTTTCAAAATTTGAATATCTGGGATTCTCAACAAAAACACGCTTAAAATTAATCTTTTCAAATTTCCCTATTAATTTTAAGCAAGCCAATAAATAGTCATCATCATCATTTGAAATAACTTCTTTAGCTTTAGGATTGGCAATCCTCATAAGGCTTTCGTACGAAGTTTCTCTTTGTTCGTTATTATTCTTTATACTACGGTTTACATTGATAACTCTTTCTTGCTTTACTAAATCAAGAAGCATTGTGTCAATATCAAAAATAACAGAATAAAAATCGAGATAATCTGAGAGGAAAGAAGGGGAAGTTCTTAAGACATTAAGTGTATTTGAAACATAAAACTCCGTTCCTTTTTCTATTTGATACCATAGTTTACTAGTAGCCGGAAAAACTTTAAAATCATCTGTCTCAATTCTATTAAAAACCTTTAATTTAGTTGGTTTTGTGACTAGCCAGTAGCCTCCTTTTGTGTCTATAGGGGGGAAACTTCCAGTTTGTTCAGCAATATTTTTTTTTGTGAGACTAAAATATAGCTGTGCCGAATCTGAAAACAATTTTTCACAGCCAACTATTGGCTTAAAAATATAACTTTCAATCATTTCGGCAATAACAACACTATGCTGATTTATTGCTTGGGATATCGAATCAGCTGTTAATACTTGTATGCTGCATTTATTTATAGTTGATATTACTATTTTTATTTCAGGATTCAGTTTGGGGACAGGAATTAAACACGGGGCAATATATTTGTTAATAAACCTAAGTTTATCAAAGGTTTTGTTACTGTTCTCATTACAAAAATACAAAAATAGCTCACCGCTTGTAAGAAAATAGAAACACGAGTGATCTGTTATATCAATTTTAAACTGAGCAGGTATATCAAACAGTCTTTGTATATCATTAAATATATTTTGTTCTTTGTTCATTCTACCTAAATTGTTTAAAATACTAAACTAGCTTCACAATATTGTAATAAGGTTTATCTTTTTGCTTAATCATTTCAGAATGTGTACCCCGTTGTATTATTTTACCGTTATCAACTATAATAATTTCGTCACACCCCCGTATTGAACTAAGCCTATGGGAAATAATAAGGGTGGTACATGATCTGCCTCGAATATTAAGTAATACTTGTTGTTCTGTATTTGAGTCGAGTGCACTTGTCGCTTCATCCATTATTATAATTGAAGGTACATTTACCAATGCTCTGGCAATTTCAAAACGCTGCTGTTGTCCTCCACTAAAATTATCACCATTTTCCTCAACTTCACACAAAAACCCATCCTTTCTGCTCATAATAGTATCATAAATACATGCATCTTTCGTGGCCCATGCTAAATCACTTAAGGATGTTGAGCTATTCCACATTGTGATGTTTTCTTTTGCAGTACCTTTAAAAATAAATATTTCCTGATCTATTTTCGACATAACATTAGCAATAACTCTTCTGGGATATTCATCTATAGGTTTCTCATCAATTAAAATTTCACCACTCCATTTTTTAAGTCCACCTACAATTAAATTCGCAATTGTTGATTTGCCAGAGCCTGATGCTCCCATTAAACCAACTACTTTGCCGGGTTCTATTTTCAACGAAAAATCTTTTAAAACAGGATCCTTATATTTATCGTAACCAAATGTTACATTTTTAAGTTCCAACTCACCTCTTATATTAAAATCTTTTTCAGAAATTGCATTTGACTCTTCTGTATCTTCTTGTTTAAAAATTACATCTTCTGAGGTATCAGTTGCATCTTTTAAAGTAGTTATAGTTGAGTTTGCATTTTGAAGCATTTCCCCTTCTGACAAAAGTGATGAAACCGGTGCACTAAAAGAGGACATTAAAGATTGAAATGCTATTAGAAGTCCTATTGTTAGTGAACCATATATAATTAAAAGAGCTCCAAGCGAAAGTATTATTATACCATTTAACGATCTTAGCAGCGATGGTAAAGCTTGAAAAAAAACATTTACAAAACCCAACGCTTGTTTATTATTTATCATTTTTATCTCATAATTGCTCCAATAAGTATAAAACTCATGCTCATTAGCCGAAGCCTTAATACTTTCTATCATTTGCAAACCCTCCATCGAAACACTCGAAAACCTACCAGTTGTTTGTACTATAGTTTTATTTAATGCATCTCTCTTTTTGTTTAAAAAAACCATTACCCATAGATTGGCAAAAGCAAAAGTTACTCCGATTAATGATAGATAAACATTATAACTAAACATAACAGTTCCGTATATTAAAATTGAAACAATATTGATTGTTGTTGTTGGAGTAATGGAGGTAAAAATACTTGCTACCGAATCATTTAACAAAACCCTTCGGCGTAATTCACCAGCATGCCTTTCTGTAAAAAACGAAAGTGGTAACTGTAATAAGTGTTTGAAAAACGAAGCTGATTTAATAATGCTTAGTTTAATATTAAAACGAATAGCCAGCTTTTGTTTAATATAAATAACCACTCCTGAAAATATCATAAATCCAAACATAACAAGGATTAACGGCCAAAATAAGTACTCTTGTTTCCATGCGATCACATTATCAAGAAAAATTTTATACGCAGTGGGTAACACAATACCCGGAAGAATTAATACAAGCCCAAAAGCGATAATATATAGGATGGTTGTTTTATCATTCTTCAGCCAACTTTTAATATCAGTAAATATTCCCTGTTTTTCTCCACCTGGTTTAAACGAGCTAGTAGGTACTGCTTCTAATAATTCTCCATCATAAGCTTTTAAAAAGTCTTTCTTTAACAGGGTAATTCTTCCTTTAATAGGATGATTAATATATACCTTCTTCTTTGATACATTAGTAATTACGCAAAACTCATCCCCTAGTAATCTTGCAATTGCAGGACAGCTAAAGTTATTAAATAAATCATTAACATCCGTTCTTAGAGAAGTTTTAAACCCCCGGTTATTAAAACCATGCTGAATCCTATCTAAAGTTGTTCCGTTTAGCGAAATACCAGCCTCATCTCTTGCTTGCTCTCTGTTTAAATTTAATCCGTAATATCTAAAAACCATTGACAGGCATACTGCCCCTGATTCGGTATCTATTATTTTAATATCTACAGGAACAGTCTTCTTAAACCAAGTTAAGGAGCTAAAAAATGTTAGAAACCTACTCATTATTATCCATTTTATTTTTTATCCATGGAACAACAAAGCTGAGCGGAGGTTTGAATGACGTATATATTTGTGAAGAACATAATACACCGGCTTCTATTTTAAAAGGTGGACCATCTTTGCTAGACCATTTTAATCCACTTACAGTGGATGAATCGTTAACTAGTTTAGCACGAGCATAATATACCGGCCCATGAGAAAGCATCGATTCAACCAGCACACTATTGGCAAGAATTTTTTCAAGAAACTGACTTGAAGCCGGATAATTAGTTGTTTCGATAACATTACTTATTGCCTGCCCATACCGCCCTGAGTTTACATCAAATGGGATTATGTCTGCTTTCATACCAATAGCAACTTTTGCTTTTGCCGTAAATGGAATAAACAGATCAACATACAAATGCGTCTCACCTTCCGTAAGATCTTCAATAGTAAAAACCATATCTCCTACAGCTATAGACGTACCAAATCTCATTAGTGATTCGCGAATTATGCCTTTTGTAGTTGCTAGTATGTAAGTGCTTTTTTCAAATCTAATATCAAGATTCTTTATTTCTTCTCGGGTTCCGGCAATAGTTGCCCTCAACTGTTCTATTTGTATTTTAACATTATTTATATAAGCTTCTTTTTCATACCCTAAACTAGTTACTTGGCTGCTAGTGTTTTTTAATAATAACTGTTGTTGGCTTAAGTTAAATTCAGTTTGTTTTAAATCCACCTCGCTTACAATACCCTTTTCCATTAAAAACTTTTTTTCATCATAAAGTTTTTCGTAATATTGTATTTGCATTTTGGCATCTGAAATTTGTTTTTCTAATGCTTGCCCATCATTTTCAAATGAAATTAACTTTTGTTTTTTTTCGCTATTTAAAGCTTCTATTTGCAATAAATTATCATTGGTTTGTGTGTGTAATTGGAATATTTTTTCATCAATGGTTAATGTTAAATCAAGTTGCATTAGCTTAATTACCCTATCACCTTTATGAACAGTATCACCCCGGTTTTTATATATACTAGCTACAATGCCATTATAGTTTGAGGTAATAATACTTTCCTGATGTACATTTGTAACTATTCCAAATGCCTTTACTTTGATAGGTATTTCGCCAAAAATGCCCCATCCTAGCAAAACTAGTATGAGTATTGAAATACCCCATAAAAAGTATTTTAAACCAGATGAGGTTAACTGAAAAGATGCATCATATTCATTGGTAGTTCCCTTTTTTTTGGTTTTTGGTGTTGAGATTCATATGTAGTTGTTTTTTGATTCCAGTAAAAGTACATTTTTTTGCTATCATTCCAAAGTTATAATACATTTATTGAGAAAACCTAAGATTATTTAAAAAAATAATTAAATTTGTATGCATTAATTTTCATAAAAAAATTAAATCATGAAAAAAGAAATTTCAAGAGATTTTGTAAGAGAGCTTAGCCTAGCAGGCGATGTATCAGTAAAAACAAGTGAGGTTGAAGTCCAGACAACAACCACCACAACAACGGAATTAGAATTAGCTGTGGTTGGAAATGGAGCTGTTATAGTTACTGAAATTGAAGTTAGCTGTTGTTAGCTAAAAAATAATTACCAGTTAATTAGGAGCCTTTTACTCAAAATATCTTAGGTTAAAATCTAAGACAGATAAAAGTTACTATCCTAGCTTTTTTGCATTCTTTTGTTCAAAGAAATGTGTACCGAATATTGCTAATTATTAGCTTTAACAATAATATAGTTATGCTAATTTTATAGTAGCATTAGTTAGTAGAGTTAGTGACAAATTAATTATTTCGAGGAATTTGATTTATTAATTTAACCGAATAATTCTCGCAACTATTCTGTACGTTGTTATATACGAAACTCTAAAATACCTTATGCTGTGTGGCGCAAAAGCACAAAAACTTTTAAGCCAAACTTACGAAGTATTGCACTTCTGATGTAGCACCCATTATTAGCTATGCCTGATTTTGAAAATCATTACAAAACACATGCAGATGTTGTACTGCTAGCAATGCCAGGAACCCCAATTGCAAAACCATCACTGGGGATTAGTTTATTGAAAGCATCATTAGCTAAATCACCATATTCTATTGATGTTTTATATGCAAATTTATTTTTTCAGAAAGGAATAGGCGATCTTTGCTTATTATTTGACAACTCCCCATCTTATACACAAATATGGGAATGGGTTTTTTCTAAGCTACTATTTCCAAATTTTGAAGTTGATGATATTGATTACCTGAGGGAAGTTGCAGGTTATTATTTAAAGAAGGTAAAAATCGATGTGAATGACGAAAATATAATTAGTTGTGTTAATAATTATAAGGAAATACGTAACAAAACTGGTAGTTTTATTGATTCGCTTGCCAAACTAATTGTAAAAAAAGAGCCACGCATTGTAGGGTGTTCATCCATCTTTTTTCAACATGTGTCTTCGTTGGTAATATTAAAAAGGGTAAAAGAAATATCTCCTGAAATTATTACAATAATGGGAGGACCAAACTGTGCAGGTGAAATGGGAATTGCAACTGTTTCCGAGTTTCCTTTTGTTGATTTTGTATTTTCGGGTGAAGCCGACCATACTTTTCCAAAGTTTGTAAATGAAGTATTTACTAAAACGAAAAAGAGTGATTGGGATTTGCACCCAAGCATTATTGACCGAAAAAGAGCAAAAAAAATAACAGCCTCTAAAAATGGTGTTCCTTACACGCAAGTAGTTGATTTAAATAGTCTTCCCACTCCTGATTTTAGCGATTATTATACCACCTATTCTGAGTACAAAGAAATTCCTGTATTTAAGAAGAAACGTAACAGAGTTATTCAAATAGAAGCATCAAGAGGGTGTTGGTGGTTTGAAAAAGTTGGATGTACTTTTTGCGGTTTAAATCCCGGTGACAAAACTTACCGTACGAAATCCACAACAAAAGTTTTTAAGGAAATGGACATAATTTCAGATTTATTCAAGCCAAATGTTTTTATGTTTACCGACAATGTACTTAATATGAATAGCTTTAATGAATTTGTTAATCATATAGTAACTACTCAACCAAATTATGAATTATTTTTTGAAGTAAAATCGGATTTAAAGAAAGATACAATTAAGAAACTTTCAGAAGCAAAAATAATGTATGTACAAGCAGGAATTGAAAGCTTGCATGATGACATATTAATGATTATGCGAAAAGGAACAACTGCCATTGGAAATATTGAGTTTTTGAAAAATGCCAAACAATTTGGAATAGATGTTATTTGGAATTTTATTTGGAACTTCCCGGGTGAAAAACAACAATCGTACGATGAAATGTGTACATATATACCATTAATTTCACACCTGAAATACCCAAGTGCTTTAATTGAGGTTGGTTATCAGCGCTTTAGTGAGTACTTTGTGAATTATAGAAAATATAAACTAAACCTAAAGCCTATTAATTACTATAACTATGTATATCCTTTCGGTGAACATAGGTTAAGTAAACTTGCATATTTTTTTAGTGATGCAAAGAGGTTTGATAAAATAGATAGTATTAATTATTTCAATTTAAGAAGCTGCTTAAAAGAGTGGAAAAATAAGTATATTAAGAAAAATTGCCGTCCTATACTTCAAATGACAGTAAAAGACAAAGAAATACTAATTACAGACACTAGAGATTGTGCAACAAATAAAAACCATATATTAAAAGGTAAAGAGGCACTTATATATAAATACTGCGATTCTGTATCCTTAGAAAAAAAAATCTATGCTAAATTTGAGCAAGAAATGACGATAGATAATATATATTCTATTTTGCAAAATCTTGTGCAAAAAAAGCTATTACTTAAAATTAATAATAAATATTTAAGCCTTGCCATTCCTAAACTTTAATAATAAAATAATTATACTATTAAGTTTTTGTGTACTAAAATTACAAAACCATGGCTAAATTTAAAAGTACATATTATAAAAAATCAGATATAGTTCTTTTGGCCATGCCAGGAACTTTGGTTTTTAGACCATCATTAAGTCTTAGCATCTTAAAAGCATCATTATTAAACACTCCATATAAAACAGATATACTATATGCGAATATTTTTTTTCAAAAAGAAATAAATGAATATAGCAAATTATGGAATATTTCTCAACAAAGAAGACTGATTCAGGAATGGGTATTTTCAAAAATATTATTTCCTGATTATGTAATTAATGATGATGACTACTTAAATGAACATGCGACTGACTTTTTAATCGAAATAAAAGAACAAGTAAGTGATGAAAATATTAGAAAATGTGTTAACAACTTCAAAGAGATACGAAATAAAGCAGCTATATTTCTAGATTCACTTGCTGATATCATAATACAAAAGAACCCCCGTATTGTTGGTTGTTCATCAAACTTCATTCAACATATATCTTCATTAACCATCCTTAAAAGGATAAAGGAAATAAAGCCAGAAATAATCACAATAATGGGAGGTGCAAATTGCTCAGGCGAAATGGGGGTAACAACCATATTAGAATTTCCATTTGTTGATTATATCTTTTCAGGTGAGGCAGACGAAACTTTCCCAATATTTGTTTCGAAAGTTTTTTCAAAACCTAATAAACAAAACTTGGACTTGCTACCACCAAGTATAATAAATAGCGAAAGAGCAGCAATAATAAGTAATACAATTAATGGATGCAACAATGTTCCTTTTGCTCAAGTAAAAAACTTAAACATATTACCCATACCTGATTTTAGTGATTATTATAGTACATATTCTGATTATAAAGAGTTATCGATATTTAATGAATCAAATATTAAAGCAATACCATTGGAGGCATCAAGAGGATGCTGGTGGTTTGAAAAGGTTGGATGTACTTTTTGCGGGCTAAACCCCGGAGATAGAAAATACAGAAGTAAGTCTCCTCAAAAAATAATCAATGAGATGAATTCTATAGCAAGTTTGTATGGCACAAATATTTTCACATTTAGTGATAATATGTTGAATATGGATTCGTTTGATGAATTTATACATCTCTTGAAAAGTGTTAATACTAATTACAAACTCTCGTTTGGTATTGGGGCAAACCCGACCATGAAGCAGGTAAAAATGCTTTCGGAAGCAAAAATATTAGTTGTACAACCTGGTATAGAAAGCCTACATGATGAGGTACTAAAATTAATGAAGAAAGGTACTACAGCAATAAAAAACGTTCAACTTTTAAAATATGCAACTGAATTTGGTATTAGGCTGCTGTGGAGCATGATGTTTAATTTTCCGGGCGACAATAAGCAATGGTACACCGAAATGTCTACATGGTTATATCTGCTAACTCACTTGCAACCGCCAAAAATGGTTAACAGTATAGTATTTCAGCGTTTTAGTGAGTATTATCATAACGCAAAAAAGTACAATTTAACCCTTATTCCTGCCAAGGATTATAAATTTGTATATCCATTTAAGAAAAGGATACTAAGCCAATTAGTATATAATTTTGAAGATATTAATCAAAAGGATTTTTCAAACAGCAGTTCTTATAAAAATATAAATCAAGCTGTTGAAAGTTGGAGAAATGAATATTTTAATAAAAAAGCCAAACCAATTTTACAAATGAAGAAAAATGGTGATGAAATATTGATTACAGATACTAGATCATGTGCTGTTAGGAAATACTTCGTTCTAAAAGGTAATAATGCCCTATTATATGATAATTGTGATCCTGCCATTTCAAAGAATCAACTTTACAGTAAATTTGAGAATAAAATATCGGTTAAGGAAATAGATAAAATAATAAATGAGCTAATAAAAAGAAACCTGCTACTTAATATTAGTAACAAATATCTGAGTCTTGCTATTTCTAGCAGTAATCACGAAAAATAACATATGTAAATAACATAAATTGACAAAATTTAACAAAACATATTATAAGCAAGCAGATATAGTTCTTTTAACTATGCCCGGTACCCTAATAACACGACCTTCGTTGGGGTTAAGTGTACTAAAAGCTTCTTTATCAAATACCAATTATAATGTAGATATACTCTATGCAAATATTTTATTCGAAGAAACAATAGCAAGGTACAGTTCATTTTGGAATATAACACCATTCTACAAGCAACTTCAGGAATGGGCATTTTCAAATATGTTATTTCCAGATTATACAATTGATAATTATTTTTATCTCAAAGAACTTTCCCTACATTTTTTATCGAGAGCAAAAGTTCAGCCAACAGAAGATAACATTAGGAAGTGTATTAGGATTTATAAAGAAATACGGCGTAAAGCAGAATTATTTGTTGATTCATTTGTTGATCTGGTATTATATAAAAACCCACGAATAGTGGGATGTTCATCTGTATTTTATCAACATGTTTCGTCATTAGTAATTCTTAAAATACTAAAAGAAAAGAGACCTGAAATAATTACAGTTATGGGAGGCCCAAATTGTACCGGAGAGATGGGAATTACTACATTACAAAAATTCGAATTTGTTGATTTTATATTTTCTGGAGAGGCTGACAATACTTTCCCTGTCTTCGTAACAGAAATATTTACTAACCCTAATCAACAGGAGTGGAAATTTCCGGCAAGTGTAATAAGTAATAACAAAGCAAATAACTTATTGTACTTAAAAAACAAATGCAACAGTATATTGTTTAATAGAGTAAAGAATTTGGACAATCTACCAACTCCTGATTTTAGCGACTATTTTTTTACTTACAACAATGTCGCAATATTAAAAGATATTGAAGATAGAGTAGTACAAATGGAGGCATCTAGGGGCTGTTGGTGGTTTGAAAAAGTTGGCTGTACTTTTTGTGGATTAAATCCTGGTGACAAGAAATATAGGAGCAAGTCTCCTTTAAAAGTAATAAAGGAAATGGATACGGTTTACGAGCAATATAAACCAAACTTATTCAAATTTACAGATAATATTTTGAACATGTACTCATTAAATGAGTTTGCCAATTATTTAATTGAAACACAACCAAAATACGAATTATTTTTTGAGGTTAAAGCCAACTTAAACAGAGAAAACGTAAAATTGCTTTCACAAGCGAAAATAGTGCATGTACAAGCAGGAATTGAAAGCTTGCATGATGAAGTTCTACAACTAATGAAAAAAGGAACAACAGTTATAAAGAATATTCAATTTTTAAAATATGCCATAGAGTTTAGTATTGATGTTAATTGGATCTTTTTACATGGTTTTCCAAATGAAAAAATGGAATGGTACTCAGAAATGTGTTCGTATATACATCTATTTTCGCATCTACAGCCTCCAAGCTCAAACCTTAGTATTAGCTTCCAGCGTTTTAGCGAATATTTTGTTAATCAAAAAAAATACAACCTACAACTTAAACCTTTAAAATATTATAAGTACATTTATCCGTTTGATGAAAAGATAATTAGTAAACTGGTTGGGTTTTTTGAAGATCGTACCCAACAAGAAGTTATTGCAAGTGGTGTTTATATTAACATTAAAAAGGCTATTCTTGCATGGAGAAATGAATATTTCAGCGAAAAAGGCAAACCCATATTGCAAATGAGAGCTAAGCATGAAGAAGTTCACATTATTGATACTAGAAAATGTGCAATTAAAAAACATTATGAACTAACAGGGGAAGAAGCATTAATAATTATTAATTGTGAACCGGCAATCACAAAAAAGCAACTTTACATTAAGTTAGCGAAAAAAATAGCAATCCAAAAAATAGACACAGTACTTAATGAGCTTGTAAATAATAACCTTGTGTTTAGTTACAAGAATAAATACTTAAATTTAGTTATTCCAAAATAATCGACTAACAAATTGAGAAATATGTTTAAAAGTCAGTTATACGAGAAATCAA
>PVBE010117959.1_pt1 | contig 29501 bp, 26 predicted proteins | sample 1631181 | NCBI WGS metagenome assembly PVBE01 (sample SAMN08397723, study PRJNA350692) | Marine metagenome, whole genome shotgun sequencing project. | isolation source: water | place: Pacific Ocean | collected 2012-04
GAGTAATCGAATTACGTAATTCACGTCGAAACAATCTGATCATGACAAAAGCGAAAAACAAAACCAGCCCGTGCAAGAAACCCTCGGCCAAAACGAAGCAGAGTGCCATCGAGGAGCAACAGGAGCTTCGGAGGGACACGACGACCCGGGCCTTCTCAGATCCGGAGATCCTGGCACTCTTCCCCGCACATCCGAGGGCAAAGCCCGCAGTTCCAAGAACGCCTTCAAAGGACGTATCCGACCCCAGATCCGCAAACTTCGCGCCCTGCTCACCCAGTTGGAGCGGGAGCAGAAGTCGATCCTCCAAGCTGACTGAAACCAAGTAGCGAAAGAGAAACTTCCCATGTCACACAGCGAAAAGGTCAAAGAGATCCTCGGCTTCGAGCCTCCGGACACGCGAACACTCGACCAGCTGGCAACGCATCGAAGTTCGCCGTCGAAACCGGCTGCGTTCCCAGAGGAAACAACTTCCGGGATCGAGATCACCGAAGACTTCAAGAAGGCGATGGCCCTCATCGAGGCCAAGGCTCCAGCCGTCTTCATCACCGGACGGGCAGGCACTGGCAAGTCTACCTTCATCCAGCTCATCCGGAAGCATTACGAAGGAGTGATGGCGGTAGTCGCCCCCACTGGAGTCGCAGCCCTGAATGCAGGAGGGGTCACGATTCACTCCTTCTTCAGGTTTCCTCCACGCATCGTCAACCCGGACGACATCAAGGAGGTGGTGGATAACCGTCTCTACAAGGCTCTTGAAATCCTTGTGGTAGATGAAGTGTCGATGGTGAGAGCCGACGTGATTGATGCCATGGACCAGTTTCTTCGGATCAACGGTCGACGCCCGGATTCTCCCTTTGGAGGCATCCAGCTTGTCCTGGTCGGGGACCTTGCGCAGCTCCCGCCAGTCGTATCCGCTGAGGAAGAGTCGGCACTGTTCTCCCGGCGTTACAACAGCCCGTTCTTCTTCAGCGCAGAAGCTCTGGCAGAGTCATTCTTGGCTCCCATTGAGCTAAGTCGGGTGTTCCGTCAGTCCGACTCCCATTTCATCGGCATCCTTTCCCGGATGCGCCTCGGAGAGGCCACGGAAGAAGATCTCGAAGCCGTAAACTCAAGGGTTGGACAGCCACTCCCAACACCAGCGCCAGTGATCCTCACTCCCACCAACGCCTCCGCTGACAAGATCAACCTCGAAGGGCTCCGCAAGCTCCCTGCGGAAGAGAAGACATTTGTGGGGAGCATCAACGGGAGGTTCAAGTTGGAGGAGAAGAAGCTCCCTGCCCCGCTCGACCTGAAGCTCAAGGAAGGAGCTCATGTCATGTTCACCAAAAACGATCTCCAGAAGCGGTGGGTCAACGGAACGCTTGGAATTGTGAGGGAGTTCTCTGCGGGCAAGATCGCGGTCGAAATTCAGGAGCGGGGTCGAGGCGTCGTCGATGTAGCGTGGGAAACTTGGTCTCAATACAGATTTCGCTACGACTCGTTCGATGAGCGCGTGCGAGCCGCCACTGTGGGCACCTTCACTCAGTTTCCGCTGCAACTTGCTTGGGGAATCACGATCCACAAGGCGCAGGGAAAGACCCTGCCAGCCGTCCACATCGATCTTGGTCGGGGAGCGTTCGCACCAGGCCAGACGTATGTGGCACTCAGCCGGGCAAGAAACATGGAGACGATTTGGTTGTCCAGACCGCTCCGGGAAGAAGACATCTTCTGCGACAAACGAATCATGGCATTCTACCGGGATCTTCTTGGCGGGCTATAGGGAAGGCCTCTAGGATCCTTTGGCCTGACCCCTCGCAGTGGACAGAATCAACCCTTCAGGAAACGGCGGTTAGCAGTTCTCCCTAGTGTGTTTTCCCTCCTTTAGATCGGCATGGATGCTATCTTCGGTGGAGACGATGTTGCCTTCAATTAGATCCAAACCTGCACCAATAAACCCGCCTCGCCTGCAATCACATTTCCGAGAGTAACGGCATTAAATTCAGCTTTAATCGCCCCACTCGCGATCTCGTGCAGTCCCTAAAGTTGCTGTGGCCTTGTCTCGATTCTGCGAATTTAGGGCCTACAAAATCCTGCAATAGAGCGTTGCAGGAAATCGTGACCCGGTATGACCAGTGAAGGGCACTTCCTTAATTCGGAGTGGAAAAACTTCCTGCAACCCTTCCTGCAATACACGCTGCAAAACCCCGCATTTCCCTGCATCTTAGCGACAATTCACCACCCCAGAAATGGAGAGGCTCAGCAGGGTTAACCTACTGAGCCTCATTGGTTGCGGGGACAGGATTTGAACCTGTGACCTTCAGGTTATGAGCCTGACGAGCTACCGGGCTGCTCCACCCCGCGGTTTGATCTGGTGCCCTTGCGGGCGGGGCAGGAACCTAGGAACAGAAGGAGGGTGCTGCAAGGGAAATTCTCCAACCCCCCGGGCGAGATCCTGCAACTCCGGGCTGCCGCCCCCGGAAATACGACCGCTCCGGGGCTTGCGCCCTCCCGCAGGATCGCGAATCTCCAGGCATGAAAGCATCCCTGCTTCTTCTCTCCTCCTGGTCCCTGGTCCTCTTCCCGCCGATCTCGGGAGCCCAGGACGACCCGCGTGCCGCGATCGCTCCCGGCAATCCGAACCTCCATGTGCGCAGCGGGCTCGCCAGCCTGAAGCAGCGACTGGAGATGGATCGGAAGTGCCATGTCGCCTTTCTCGGGGGCTCGATCACCCAGAACACCGGCGGGCACACCGCGATGGTCCCCGCCTGGCTGAAGAAGAAGTTCCCCGGGGTGGAGGTGACGGTGACCAATGCGGGCCTGGGTTCAACCTGTTCAACCAGCGGAGCCTTCCGCCTCGAGCCAGACATCTTCGGTAAGGGAGAGGTCGATCTCCTCGTGGTCGAGTTCGCGGTCAATGACGACCAGGATGCCGGGCATGCCCGGCGCGAGTGTATCCGGGGGATGGAAGGAATCATCAGCCAGGTCCAGCGCAAGCACCCGAAGTGCGGGATCGTGATGGTCCATTTCGTCAATCCCGGGATGCTGGACAAACTGGGCAAGGGGGAGGCGCCGGTGGCCATCGCGGCCCACGAGGCGGTGGCTGCCCGGCACGGAGTCATCTCCGTCAACGTGGCCGCGGAGGTTGCGGCCGCCACCAGGGGTGGCCGCTACGGCTGGAAGGATTACGGGGGAACCCATCCCGGCCGCTTCGGCTACCGGGTCGCTTCCAACATGATCACCACCGCCATCGAGGCCGGGCTCGCGAAGGACAACCAGGAGGCCAGGGGCAAGTCGGCCGACCTGCTCGACGCCGGAAGCTATGACCACGGCCGCTTCCTCGCTCCGAAGGAGGCGGAATTCCCGGCCGGCTGGCGTCTGGGCAAGGTCGGACGGGAGCTCCTGCCCCTCGGCGGAATTCGCTCCCAGTATTCGTCGTATCAATTACTGCGCGGGGAGCAACCGGGGGCCGGGCTGACCATCGAGTTCACGGGACGGACGGTGGGGGCCTTCCTCCTCGCCGGGCCCGATGCCGGAATCCTCGAAGCCCGCATCGATGGAGGCCCGGCCACCCGGCACGACCTCTACCATCGCTACAGCCGCGGACTGAATTACCCCCGCAGCGTGATCTTCGGCACGGATTTAAAGCCGGGGAAACACGTTCTGGCCCTGCAGCTGGCAAAGGAGAAAAACCCGGCCAGCAGGGGGACTACCGCGTCCATCCTGTTTTTCGAGGTGAACCGCTGACTATTCGCCCTCCGCCGGGAGAATCGCCTGATGGTGTGGGGGCGGAATATTCAGCGATAGATCAGGCCGGGTTTTCACGTTGCTGATCCCCCATTGACCACGCTATTTCTTCATCATGCACACCAACCGTCGACCCGCCCTTTCCCTTCTCGCTCTCAGCGTGGCCCTGGCCACCCCCGGACTTGCCAAGCAGCCTCCCGAGAAAGCGGTTGCCAACCTCGACGTGGGAGAGGGATTGGAGACCACTCTTTTTGCCTCGGAACCCATGATGCTGAGTCCCTCCAGCATCGATATCGACCACCTGGGCCGCGTGTGGGTCTGTGAGGTCGTCAACTACCGGGGACATCGCAACAAGCGCCCGGAGGGCGACCGGATCCTCGTTCTCGAAGACACCAGTGGAGATGGCAAGGCCGACAAGTCGACGGTCTTCTACCAGGGACGCGAGATCGATTCCGTCCACGGGGTCTGTGTCCTTGGCAACAAGGTGATCGTCTCGGCCGGAGACAACGTCTGGATCATGACCGATGAGGACGGGGACCTGAAGGCGGACAAGAAGGTGGCCCTCTTTACCAAGATTGGCGGGGCCCAGCACGATCACGGGATCCATGCCTTCTGCTTCGGACCCGACGGGAAGCTCTACTTCAATTTCGGCAATGCCTCGCGACAGCTGGCTGATGCTTCCGGTAAGATCATCACCGACAAGGCGGGCAACGAGGTGAAGGCCAGTCGCCAGCCCTATCAGCAGGGCATGGCCTTCCGCTGTGATCTCGATGGATCCAACGTGGAAACCCTGGGCTGGAACTTCCGCAACAACTGGGAGGTCTGCGTGGATTCCTTCGGGACGGTGTGGCAGAGCGACAATGATGACGACGGCAACAAGGGCGTGCGTATCAATTTCGTGATGGAGTTCGGCAACTACGGTTACCGCGATGAGTTCACCGGCCAGGGATGGAATCACAAACGCACCAACATGGAGAAGGAAGTGCCCCTGCGCCACTGGCACCTCAACGACCCCGGGGTGGTCCCCAATCTCCTGCAGACCGGGCAGGGTTCCCCCACCGGGATCGTGGTGTATGAAGGTTCCCTGCTCCCCGCTGGATTCCAGAACGAAGTCATCCACTGCGACGCGGGCCCGAATGTGACCCGGGCCTATCCGGTGAAAACCACCGGGGCCGGCTACTCGGCCGAAATGGTCAACATCCTCTACGGCGCCCGTGACAAGTGGTTCCGTCCCTCGGATGTCTGCGTCGCTCCCGACGGTTCCCTCTTCGTGGCCGACTGGTATGACCCGGGCGTGGGAGGTCACGGGATGCGTGACCTCGACGGAGGGAGAATTTTCCGGGTGGCGCCCCCCGGTTCCAGTTACTCCGTCCCCAAGATCGATCTTGCCACCGCGGAGGGAGCCGCCAAGACCCTGACCAACCCGAATGGGGAGGTGCGCTATCTCGCCTGGACCGCTCTTCAGGAGATGGGAGAAAAGGCCGTCCCCGCCCTCGAGAAACTCTGGAAAGGGAACAATCCCCGCCACCGGGCCCGGGCCCTCTGGGCCCTCGGCAAGATGGAGGGCAAGGGCCATGGGGCGGTGGACGCTGCTCTTGCTGACAAAAACCCGGACATCCGGATCGTAGGGATTCGCCTCGCCCGCCAGCTTGGCCTCAAAATGCCGGGTAAAATCGCGAAGATCGTTCGGGACAGTTCTGCTGCAGTCCGGCGGGAGGCCAGTATCGCCCTGCGCTTTGACGGGTCACAGGCGGCTAACGAACTCTGGGCTGATCTTGCCCTGCAGCACGACGGCGCGGACCGCTGGTATCTGGAGGCCCTCGGGATCGGATCCGACCTGCATGCTGACGGCAGATTTGCGGCCTGGCTCGCCAAGGCCGGCAAGAACTGGAACTCCGATGGCGGCCGCGATATCGTGTGGAGAGTCCGCTCCAAGCAGGCACCCGCGTATCTCGCCCGCATCATCAAGGACAAGTCCCTCAAGGACCATGCCTCCCCACGCTACATGCGGGCCTTTGATTTCCACAAGGGCGAGGAGAAGAACAAGGCCCTCGAAAGCCTGCTCGACCTCTAGGGATTGCCCGATTGCTTCATGCCTCTTCCCCGTCGCTGCACTGCCGCCCTGGCAGCCGGAGTCCTGGTCCTTTCGCTCCCGGCCTCGTCCCTGGCGGATGAGGCCAGGGACGCCCTGATCGTCGAGACGATCCTGAGGATCGAGGGATTTGACCTGCAGGGATCGGCCAAGGCGCAGGCCGCGGTCGCCCGCTACCTGAAAAGCAACTGGGCCGGGGAGCGCTATCTCGATCTCATTGAGCGCTTCACCCTGAAGGAGGAGGCGCCCGGGGTGCTGCGGCTCGCCCTCGAAAAGTCCGATACCCCGATGGGAGCGGAAGCGGCTGCCCTGCTGGTCACCCTGGGGGCAGGCGATCTTCTCATCAAGACCCTGCACAGCGAGGATGACACCAGGGCCACCCGCGCGGCGGTGGCGATCTCCCACACCGGGGCTCCCGCTCTTGTTGCCGAGTTGCCGAAGATCCTTGCGGATCAGTCCCGGGCGGTGGCGGTGCGCTCGGCTGCCCTCTCCGCGCTCTACGGTAAACACCCGGCGAAGCAGGCCGAACTCCTGGCCACCGTGAAGGCGGGCAAGTTGGCCAAGGACCTGCACCAGATCGCCTCCGAAATCCTCATGCTTTCCCGGGACCCCGGGGTGCGGGAGGAGGCCCGGTCCCTCTTTGCCGTGGGCCAGGGAAACTTTCCTCCCGTCGTGGAACTGGTCAAACGCAAGGGGAATGCCGCCAACGGGAAACAGCTCTTCGCCACCAAGACCTGTCTCGTCTGTCACCAGGCTGGCGGGGTGGGAATCAATTTCGGGCCCGGCCTCTCGGAAATCGGCGACAAGTTGGACAAGAACGCCCTCTACCAGGCGATCCTGGAACCCAGTGCCGGGATCAGCATGGGCTTCGAGGGCTGGGAAGTGACCCTGAAGGACAAGAGCACCTTGGTCGGGATCGTCGTGGAGACGGATGAGGATCTGACTGTCACCATGATTGGCGGCGCCAAGCGGACCATCAACAAGGGGGAGGTCTCCACCCGGAAAAAGCTCAAGCAGTCCCTCATGTATCCGGGGCTTCACCAGCTGATGACGCCGGACGAGCTGGTCGATCTGGTGGAGTATCTCAGTTCGCTCCGCAAGGCCGGATAGGCCCGCCGCAACAAACGCCCATCCGGGACAGGACCGACTCCTCACAGGCATGATCTCGAAGCGGACACGAATGATCCCCCGGCCCTGGTTGACAGGCCTTCTCCTGTTTCCGGCGATGTGGCCTGCGGCCCATGCCTGCCTGATCTGCCTTCCGGTCCCCACCACCTCCCCTGCCGATTATCTTCTCGAATCCGAAGTCATCGTGCTCGCCCGCGAGGATCCCGGATCTCCCTACTGGCTCCGCACCGTCAAGGTCCTGAAGGGCGATCCGGCCGGGGTCGATCGTGATTTCTTCCTTGAGGCACCCCTCCAGCCGGAACGTTCCCCCAACCGTAAACGGGAAGTGATCTGCGCCTACGGATCCCAGGGGGGCAGCCCGAAACCGGAGTGGGCGTGGGTCGGGGCAGCAGATGCCACCTTCACTCCGATGGTGGAGGAGATCCTGCAACACGGTGAGCGATGGAAGACCAACCCGGATGAACGGGCCGCCTTTTTCGCGGGACATCTCGGTCACCGGGACCAGCAGGTCCGCGCCCTCGCTCATCTCGAGGTGGCCCGTGCCCCCTACGACAGGATCCGGGAGTTCGCCGGGGCCCTCGCCGCAGAGGACCTGAGGACCTCCCTGCAAAACTTCCGGCTCACCGAATGGCATCCGCTCTACATCCTCCTGCTGGCCCAGGGCGACGAACCCCGGGACCACCAACTCATCGCCGGAAAAGTGCGCTCCGCCGAAGAATCGAAGCGCACTCTGCATCTGGCCGCCTGGGTCACCGCCTGGATCGAGATTGACCCGGAAGCCGCCCTGGATTTCGTGGAGACACATTACCTGGCCAATGGTCTGCGGGAGGCCGGGGAGATCCGGGCCATTTCCCGGGCCCTCTCGGTGCACGGGAACCGGGGTCACGTTCATTTGCGAGACCGGATCGTGGGGGCCTACCGGCAGATCCTCAGACGACAGCCCGGGCTGGCCCCCGGGATCGTAACCGACCTCATGGCCTGGGAACGCTGGGATCTGGCGGGCGCCATCGTGCCGGTTGTCATGGCCCCGCCCCCCGACATGAACCAGGCCTCCCTGCTGCAGCTCCGGGCCTATCTCCGGAAGGCCGGAGAAGTGACTACCGGCAATGCCCGGGGCGTCGGGACAACCAACCCCCGCCTCATCCTTGTGATCATCATGCTGGCCCTGCTGATGGCCATTCCAGCCGGGTTGAGCCTCCGCCGCTGGAGAGCGGGAAGGCGCAGGGAGGCTGCCCCCCGAGCCACCTGACCGGCTATTCGCCGACGCAGTAGACAAACTTCCCGGAGCGCAGGTAGATCGCGTCCCGGGCCAGGGCGGGAGTGCCGCTGAAGTCGGAACGATCCTCGAACTTGTTCCGGGCAAGCTGCTTCATCTCCGCATTGGCCTCGAAGACGAAGGTCCCGTTGTGACGACTGACCGCGTAAAGCCTGTCGCCCACCCGTACCATCGAGGCATAGAAACTGAATTTCTTCGAGCGGGCCAGGCCTTCCACCGTCTTCCTCGACACCACCTTTCCGGTCGCGATCTCCATGCAGACCGCTTCCGCGGAATCGTTCACCCAGTAGAGGTGATCCCCGTAGACCAGCGGGGTCGGCACGTAGGTGGTGACCTTGCTGTCCCACTGGAGGTTTCCGGTCACATCTCCGCTTCCCCCGCGCTTCAACCCGATGCTCATCTTGCGCGGATACCCTCCGAAGGCGCAGATCATGTCGTCGGTGATGACCACGGAGGGGGTGACATTTCCGGGCACCTTCGTCCTTGCCAGCCATTTCCTTTTTCCGGTGGCCGGATCGAGCGCAAACAATTCGTGTGGGATGGAGAGCACCATTTCGTCGCTCCCATCCCCGGCCACCTGGAACTGTGGTGTGGCGAAGGCCAGTTCCAGTTCCTTCGATCCGTAGCGCCACTTCTCATCCCCGCTGCTCTTGTCAAAGGCAATGAGCAAGCGTGCCTCGTCGGCGGCATTGACGATCACGAGATTCCGGTAGAGCACCGGACTGGCGGCCGATCCCCAGCGCCGGTTGCTGGACTTGTTCCCGAGCTCTTTCGTCCAGAGCCGCTTGCCCTCCACCGTGAAGGCGTGCAGCCCCGACTTGCCCGCGGACACGAACACGCGCTCGCCATCCGTGACCGGTGTGCTGCTGGCATAGCCGTGTTCCATCAGGTAGCCCCGGAAGGGATCCTCCGGGTTGGTCACCTCGATCGCTTTCTTCCACAGGATCTTCCCGTTGCTTCGATCCAGGCAGAGCAACTGGCGACCCAGGTCCCTGACCGCACCCACCTCTTCCCGGTTCGTCCCGTAGCCCGTGTAGCAGGTCACGTAGAGCCGGTTGCCGGTGAAGATCGGACTGGAGGAACCCGGACCTGGGATCGCGGTCTTCCATCTCAAGTTCCTGGACTCACTCCACTCGACCGGGATCTTCGCGCCTTCCGGAGCGGTCGCCGCTCCACCCGGTCCGCGGAATTGGGGCCACGATTCAGCGGCGGGAAGGACTCCGGCGGAGAGGGCGGCGAAAAGGACAAGCGGAAGCAGTTTCATAAGGGGCTCTTTACCACAGGGCACCCGGGAGTCACTGCTTTCCGCTCGATTCTCATCGCTCAAGATCCTGGCCCCGCCCTCTCCCCGGATGGGCTGGCCCTCTAGGAAGCAAGCGCCTATAAGAGAGCAGTCCGCCACGCCCCACCATGACCCGTCGTTCCTTCCCTGCCCGCATCCTTTCGCTTGTGCGCCCTTCCGTCGGCCCACTTGTGCTCCTGGTTCTCTGTGCCGGGTTGCTCCTGAAGGGATTCATCACGCGGTCCCATGGCCAGTCCGGCGAGACTGACGGGGGAGAGGCTCCCCGCCGCATCGAGGTGCTCTTCCTGGGCAGCAAGAACCTCTTCAATCACGATCCCCCGACCCGCTTCCGGGTGTTGCGCAAGGCCCTGGGCCCGAAGGCGATCAACATGACCTACGCCCACACCGTCGAAGCGCTCACCGAGGAGAACCTGGCCAAGTACGATGTCCTCATCATCTTCGCCAACCTCTACAAGCTCGACGTGGAGACCCAGGGTCAGGCCCTCCTCAACTTCGCACGCAAGGGCGGAGGCTGCGTGCTGCTGCACTGCGCGGCCGCCTGCTTCCGGGAGTCGGATTTCCCCGAATACGTCGAGCTTCTCGGAGCCCAGTTCAAGAGGCACGGAAAGGGAGTTTTCCGGGCCCGCATCGTGAACGAGGACCATCCGGTGATGAAGGGGTGGAAGGGCTTCGAGTGCTGGGACGAGACCTACGAACACAAGCGCCATGGCAAGGACCGCATCATCCTCCAGAAACGCGACGAGGAACCGTGGACCTGGGTCAAGACCTACGGCAAGGGACGGGTCTTCTACACTGCCAGTGGGCACGATCACCGTTGCTGGGATCTGCCCGAGTATCACGATCTTCTGCACCGGGCCCTCCGCTGGACCGCCCGGGACGACACCGTGAGCTGGCTCGCACCGGGAGATCTCCCGAAACTGCACTACCGGCCGGCGGCCGCACCCAGGGACCCCGACAACCCGGTCGGCCCCCTCAACCAGATCCAGAATCCCCTCTCTCCTGAAAATTCCCTCAAGCTCGCCCAGGTGCCCCCGGGCTTCGAAATCAGCCTCTTCGCGGCCGAGCCCATGGTGGTCAATCCCATCGCCATGAACTGGGACCAGGAGGGACGGCTCTGGGTGGTGGAGGCCTTCGACTATCCCCATAAGATCGGGACCGGGGACCCGCAGGATCGCATCAAGATCCTGGAGGACCGCGACCGCGACGGCCGGGCCGATACGGTCACTGTCTTTGCCGGGGGCCTCAACATCTGCACCTCCGTCCTGCCGGTCCCCGGCGGGGCGATTGCCACCGACGGACCGGACATGGTCCTGCTCCGCGATGAAGACGGGGACGGAAAGGCCGACCGGAAGGACGTGCTCTGGTCCGGCATCGGCCTGCGCGACACGCACGCCTGTGTCTCCAATCTTCGTCACGGCTTCGACGGATGGATCTATGCCACGGTGGGATACAGTGGACTGGACGTGACCGTCAACGGGAGGCAGCACAAGTCATCTCAGGCCGTCTTCCGCTTCCTCCCGGATGGTTCCGCCTTCGAAATCGTGCAGGGGACCAGCAACAACACCTGGGGACTGGGATTCACCGAGGAGGGCGACCTGGTGGGCTCCACCGCCAACGGCAATGCGAGCTGGTATCTCTCCATTCCAAACCGCCACTTCGAGTCCCTCGGCCGCAAGGGTCAGCAGGTGGCCAGGGCCGACGGGCCGGAGTTTCTGGCACCCATCACCAGCGACTACTTCCAGAACAACCCGAAAGAGAAGCATTCCTCCGCGGCGGGACACGCGGTCTACACCAGTCGCCGTTTTCCGGAGGACTGGTGGAACAAACGTGTCCTGGTCTGCGAACCACCCATGCACCTCGTCTCCGCACCAGGGATCAGGCGCCGGGGAGACCGCTTTGAAACCACGGGCTTCGAACACAACCTCTACGCCTCCGCCGATGCCTGGTCGGCCCCGGTGGCGGCGGAGGTCGGGCCGGACGGCGCGATCTGGATGGCGGACTGGTACAACCCGATCTGCAACCACAATCCCTACCGCAAACACTTCCAGAAGGGGCCGGGCAATGCACTCCGGTCGGACGACCGGGACCGTGAGCACGGCCGCATCTACCGCATCTACCCCCGGGGGACGCAGGACGATCCCTATCCCAACCTGCAGACCGGGCCGGCGGCCCTCGCCGCCCTCGAACATCCCAATCTTTTCTGGCGCTTGACGGCCCAGCGCCTTCTCGCCGGGAAACTCGATTCCAAGACCCTTGCCGCCAAGTCCAACCAATCCCGCAATCCCCGGACCCGCTTCCACCTGGCACTCGCGGCCCACCACCGCAGGCTCGATGCCGTCCAGGCTGCGGCGATAGCCCGCCGGATTGGATTGGACGAGGGGGGAAGGAACCAGGCCGTCGTTCAATCGTCGGCCGTGAGCCTCAAGCGCCTCCAGGATGCCGGACGGGATCCGCTGGACCGCAAGGCCGCGGCCCTCCGCCTTGTGGAAGCCCCGCCCAGTGCACGGCTTGGCGAGGATCTCCTTCACCTCGTCACCACGGATTCCACCATTGCCGCGAACAACCACCTCGCGGATGCGGTCCGCCTCGCCGTCATCCGCCACCCGGAAGGGTTTTTCCGTGCCCTGCTCGAAGAGAAGGGGGAGCACAAGCCCGAAGGTCTCCTCGGCAGGATTGTGCGCGATGCCCTGGTGAGGATCCGCGGGACCCCGGAGATCATCTCGAAAGGCCTGCGCGCTTTCGCCCACCAGTCGGACACCGGCCTGGCAAAGAGACTTGCCGAGGCTGCCGAGGCCGGCCCGCCGACCGCGCCAAAGACCACCCTCTCTCTCAGTGCCCGACGCGGCGAGCAGGTCTACCTGGCCTGCTGCGTGGCGTGTCACCAACCGGAGGGGAAGGGCCTGCCGAAGGTCTTCCCCCCTCTCGCCGGTTCCAAGCGACTCCTCGGACCGACGGAGGTGCCCGTCCGGATTGTCCTGAAGGGGTTGCAGGGGCCCCTCGAGGCCAGCGGAGAACAATACGACAGCATGATGCCGGGCCACGAGGCCCTGCTGACCGATCAGCAGGTGGCGGACGTCCTCAACTACACCCGTGCCTCCTGGGGGAACACGGCCGGGGAAGTGAGCGAAGAGAGCGTTCGTAGCGTCCGGACCACCGTAGCCCGACGCACGTCCCCGTGGACCGAACCGGAGCTCCGCTCCAGGAAGTGACCATTGCCATGGAGATTCCCACTCCCCTGGAACTCTACATCGAAGGCCTGCGTAGCCACGACCTCGGGAAAATCGAGGCCAGCTTCGCGGAAGACGTCCGGTTCGTCACCCCGGCCCGGACGATGGGGACCGACGAAATCCTGGCCTTCCTCGCGGCCCTCTACCGGGGCTTTCCCGACTGGAGCTACGACCACGATCCTCCGGTCCTCACCGGGGACGGAGCCATCGGGGTGAAGTGGCGACAGGGCGGAACCCACACCGGGGCCCTCGCCTTTCCCGGGTTTGACTCCTACCCCGCCACCGGACGACAGGTCACCATCCCGGAGCACTTCTTTTATTATCGCGTCGATGACCGGGGTCTGCATGAAATCCGGCCGGATCCCATTCCCGGGGGGGCCCCCCGGGGAATCTTCGAGCAGATCGGGGTTGAGCATCCCCCGCTCTAGAGTCCTTCCCGGACAACCCCTTCCGCCACCTGAAACCAACAGAAAACCATGCCTTTTGCCATCATCACCAGGGACAAACCCGGCCACACCGGGGTGCGCGCATCCCATCAGTCCGCTCATAAGGCCTACCTCGACCAGCACAGGGAGATCCTCCTCGCCGCCGGGGCCATGCTCGATGACGAGGCGGTCGAGGCCCATGGTGGCGTTCTCCTCGTGGATGTGGAGACCCGGGCCGCGGCAGAGGAATTTATCCGCAACGATCCCTTCCAGGCCGCAGGGCTTTTCGGGGAGGTCCTGATCACCCGCTGGCGGAAGGCCTTCTTCGATCGCGAACGGCTGGTGGAACTCTGATCCCGGGGCGCAGAGCGGGGATCGACAGTGTGGCCCTGTCTGCTAGATAGAAGCCCATGCGCTCTATCATCCTCCTTTCCCTGCTGGCCTTCCTCGTCACCGGTCCCTCCACCCTGGCGAAGGAATTCCGGCTCTACTATCTGGGCGGGCAGTCGAACATGGACGGTTACGGGAAGGTGTCTGAGCTTCCGGAAGACCTGAAGGCAGGCAAGGGCTGCGAGGGTGTCCATATCTTCCACGGCAACATGGGACTGGATGGCAAAAAGCCCGACGGACGGGGTGCCTGGATGCAACTCAGGCCCGGTCATGGACGCGACTTCAAGTCCGACGGATCCAGGCACAGCTACTCGGACCGCTTCGGGCTGGAGCTCACCCTGGCCCGCACCCTGAAGAAGCAATACCCCGGTGCCCACATCGCCTTCATCAAGTATTCGCGGGGTGGAACCGCCATCGACTCGAAGGCGGGGGCTCAGAAGCGCTTCGGGGCCTGGGATCCGGACTGGAACGGCGGCGAGGGGGAAGGCCGGGGCATCAACCAGTATGACCACTTCCAGGCCACCCTGAAGTATGCCTTTGCGGACAAGGATCTCGATGATGACGGCGAGTCCGACACCCTCGTGCCCTCCGGCATCTTCTGGATGCAGGGCGAGAGCGATGCGGACAGCGAGGAAGTGGCCCGGCGCTACGAGTCCAACCTCGGTGAACTCATGAACCTCATCCGCAAGGACCTGGGTGAAACCGAGAAGAAGATCCCCGTCGTGATCGGCCGCATCACCAACTGGAAGGTCTGGAAGTTCGGAGGGATCGTCCGGGAGGCGCAGGCCTCCTTCGTCAGGAAGGACGGCCGGTCCGCCCTCGTCACCTCCACCGATTCCTACAAGAATTCCGATCCCTGGCACTACGACACCGCAGGCTACCTCGACCTCGGGGAACAGTTCGCCAAGGCGGTAATCTCCCTCGAGAAGAGCGGGAAGAAATGACCCCCCTCTCCCGGCCCGTGCTGACACAAACGGATTGGCTGGAAGCGGCGGCCGCCCATCGGGCGAGGGCCCGTGCCTGGACACAACCCGTGCGCGAACGCAAGGCGCGGGGCGACAAGCACCCGCTGCACGACTTCCTGCATACCTACTACCAGCTCTCGCTGGGCAAGCTGGAGCGCTGGTATCCGGGCTTCGGGGTGGTGCTGGAAGACTGTGAAGAGGCCCGGCGCGCCTTCCCGGAAAGGCACTATCGCTTTACGGAAGGAACCTGCAGGGCGGACCCGGGCCTGCTTGAGGAGAAGGCCCGCAAGCGGTTGCGCTTCGTCCGCCATCTCCTCCAGGCCACCCGGGCCCGCCCGCCCAACTTCGCCTGTCACGGCCTGCACGAATGGGCCATGGTCTACCGGGGGACCATGCTACGCCACGGCGAAACCATCCCTCTGCGCCTGCCCCAGGAAGAGATCGACGCCCTGGTGAACTCCCGGCCGCTCTGCTGCAGCCACTTCGATGCCTTTCGTTTCTTCGCCCCGGAAGCCCGGTCACTCAACTGCCTCCAGCTCGACCTCCGGGCCCGCGAGGACAACGAACAACCGGGCTGCGTCCATGCAAACATGGATCTCTACAAATGGGCGGCCAAGTCACTGCCCTGGATCTCGAGCGACCTCCTGTGGGAGTGCTTCCACCTGGCCCTGAAGGCGCGCGAGATCGACATGCGGGCGAGTCCCTATGACCTTTCCAGCTTCGGCCATGAGCCCATCGCGGTGGAGACCAGGGTCGGACGCAGCGAGTATGAGCAGGAACAACGGCTCCTCGCCGAGGAGGCCCGGCCACTACGGGACGGTCTCATCCGCCAACTGGACAAAGTCCTCGCCGCAGACTGACTCCGCTAATAGGGTGACCCGCGATGTTTTCACGGGCAGGAATCCTCCTGAGTGTCGGCTGCCTCGGCCTGCTCCTGGGGTCCTGTGCGACGGAGAACGGCAGGTCCCCGGCCGGAGGGGCAAAGGCCCCCATGGACTTTGCGGTGGATACCGCGGGCGGGCGCATGTTTTACAGGGGAACTGCTTTCATTCCCCGCGGATTCCATTCCAGCGAAGCCTTCGATCTCGACGTAGAACTCTCCCGGTGGGGCAATCCTCCTGCCAATGAGGCAAGCCGCAACGTCGGCAGCATCCTGACCGGGACATTCACCGGGAAGGGCCGCTACCAGCCCCTGGGAAACGGCGAAGGAGAAATCCAGCTCGCCCGGGGACGATTCCAGCTCCGTGGAGTGATCCTCGATAACGGCCAGGAACTGGACGGTGAGTGGTTCCTGGACGGTCGACACGGGGGTGGCTTTCGCATGACACGCAAGGGGCATCTCTTTCCGTCGAGTCCCTGACCGGGTCCGCGATCGGAATTGCGCGCCAATGGTCCGTCAGGCCGCACAGGTCGACGCCGGTTCCCCCTCCGGTCATTTCCTGTGGCTTGCTACGGGGAGCGCATTCCGCTACCTCTTCCATATCGCATGATTCCCAACGTCCTCGCCGATCGCTACGCCTCCCCGGCCATGAGGAAGATCTGGTCCGCGGAGGGCCGCATTGTTCTTGAACGCGACTTCTGGATCGCCGTCATGAAATCCCAGCGCGAACTGGGCCTGCCCATCCCGGAGGAGGTCATTGCCGACTACGAGAAGGTCAGGGAAGAGGTCCACCTGGACTCCATCCAGGAGCGGGAGCGGATTTCACGCCATGATGTGAAGGCCCGGCTCGAGGAATTCAACGACCTCGCAGGTCACCAGGAGATTCACAAGGGCATGACTTCGCGCGATCTCACTGAGAACGTGGAACAGTTACAGGTCTTCTCCGCCCTGCGGATCATTCACGACAAGGCGGTGGCCTCCCTGGCCGCCCTCGCCCACCGGGCTCAAGAGTGGCGCGATCTTCTCATTGCGGGAAGGACCCACAACGTGGCGGCCCAACCCACCACTTTTGGCAAGCGTCTCGCGATGTTTGGTGAAGAAATGATCGACTCCTTCGGACACTTCGAACACCTCATCGAGAGCTATCCGGTGCGCGGCCTGAAGGGTGCGGTGGGAACGCAGATGGACCAGCTCTCCCTCTTCGAGGGTGACCCCGACCGGGTCAAGGATCTGGAACGCGGGATCGCCTCCCACCTCGGCCTTCCGAGCGACTGGGTGTGCGTTGGCCAGATCTATCCCCGTTCGCTGGACCTGCGGACGGTCTCCGCCCTCACCGAACTCACCTCCGCCCCGTCCTCGCTGTGCACCACCCTGCGCCTGATGGCAGGTCACGAACTGGCCTCGGAAGGTTTCGCCAAGGGTCAAACCGGTTCCAGTGCCATGCCCCACAAGATGAATGCACGTTCCTGCGAGCGGGTGAACGGTTTCCACATCATTCTCAAGGGCTACCTCACGATGGGAACGGGACTGAGCGGCCTGCAATGGAACGAGGGCGACGTCTCCTGCTCGGTGGTCCGGCGGGTGATGCTGCCCGACGCTTTCTTCGCGGCTGACGGGCTCTTTGAAACCTTCCTCACCATCCTGAGCCAGATGCAGGTCTTCGCCGGGACGATCGGTCGGGAAAACGAACGCTACATGCCCTTTCTCCTGAGCACGTCCTTCCTGATGGCTGCCGTGAAGGCCGGGGCAGGCCGCGAAACCGCTCACGCGGCCATCAAGGAACACGCCCTGGCAGTGGCCCAGGAACTTCGCGAGGGCACGATCCCCCACAATGATCTCCTCAACCGCCTGGCGGCGGACGAGCGCATTCCTGTTTCCCGCGACGACCTGCAGGAGGTCTTTGAGGCGGGACAAGGCAACACCGGTGCCGCCACTGCCCAGGTCGATGCCTTCATTGAGGCCGTCTCCAGCCTGGCCGAGCGCCATCCCGATGCGGCCGCCTACCACCCGGGTGATATTCTTTAGCAACCGGACTATCCTGCCCGGTAAACTCCCTCCTGAAGGGAGAGCGGACCGCTCCTCAATCGCAGCGGCGACTACTTCTTCTCGTCCTTCTTCTTCTGCAGTTCGCGGTGCTTTTTCTTGGCCTCGCGAAACACCTTGCTGCCTTCCTCATGGATCTCCTTACCGGAGGTTGTCCCGAGAACTTCCTTCATCTCACCATCGAGGATCACTACCAGAGGGTAGGTGTTACCCGCTGCACTGAGACCGTTCACGAGGGCTTCCGGGACACCATTCTCCTTGCCCCGCGAAGCATCGGCCACTTCCTGGTAGTCTCCCTTCACCATCAGGCAGAATAACTTGAGGGCCCTGATGGCATCGTTGGTGGCTTCGATTGAACGCGCCACCCCCTCGTCCTTGGCGTCCCAGATGCGGGGAATGAAGATGAAGGCAAATCCCTTCCCCTCCTCCTGAGCCACCTTCTCCGCTTCCTTGAGTTTCTCCCACTCTACAACATCGCGGGGCCAGCGCACCTTGGGAGCGGCGGAGGCCAGGGAACCGGCGAGAACAATCAGAAGCAGGATGGCAGACGTTTTCATGACGTAATACGGTAGTCCAACCCCGGATATTTGAAATGCCAATCTGCAATTTCCCCGCCCAACCTCAATCCCCGCCCTCGGTGTGCCTGGCGAGAAGCCAGAGGAGATCCGAGAGGCGGTTGAGGAACAGGGGAATGGCGTCGTTCGAAACTCCTTCTCCCAGTGCCAACACCCGGCGTTCCGCCCGTCGGCACACCGTCCGGGCAAAATCGAGTCGGGCCCCGGTCCGGTTGCCTTTGGCTCCCGGACGAGCCCAGTCTTCGAAACTGATTCCCCCGTCCTCAAGGTCCCTCACCAGGCTCTCCACCATGGCCACTTCATCCGCCCCGATGGAGGGATGTCCGGATTCCCTGTAACATGCTGCATCCTCAGGAAGAACCGCCAGTTCTCCCATCAGTGCAACCAGGTGCCCCTGCAGGCGATCAATGGAATCTCCCAGGTCTGCCACGACATCGATCCGCGCCAACCCGAGGACGGAGTTGAGTTCGTCCAGCGAACCAATGGCCTCCACACGCGCCTCCGTCTTGGCGATGCGCTTACCAAACATCAGGTCGGTGGAACCGTCATCGCCACGTCTGGTCGTGATGCTCATGAGTGAGACCTATCCCAGTTTCGGGTCAGCTCCCACCCGCAACTTCCAAATAAATCCCGCGCCGGACCGGGTGCCGGACCCGGTCCGCTCACCGTCTCCTGCCTTTTCCTTCGTATCTGAGCGGTAACGGACCAGACAAGATGATCGAAACTTGGAGCTTTTCCGGGAAGAGTGTCCTGATCTATTTTCCCACCATGACTTCGAGACGCCTCTTTCTCAAGCAGAGTGCCGCCGCTGGCGGACTGACCCTCGCCCCCATGCTGGCCGGTGCCGATCACCACAAGAAGGGCAAGCCCCTTTTCGAAATCTCCCTCGCCGAATGGTCGCTGCATAAGACGCTCTTCGGCAAGAAGATGACCAATCTCGACTTTCCCAGGGTTTCCAAGGAGACGTTCGGCATCACGGCGGTGGAGTACGTGAACCAGTTCTTCAAGGACAAGGCCAAGGACAAGGCCTACCTTGGTGAACTCAAGAAACGAGGCGACGACCTCGGGGTAAAAAGCCTGCTCATCATGATCGATGGGGAAGGCCACCTCGGAGAAGCAGAGGAGGTCAAGCGGCAGAAGGTCATCGACAATCACAAGAAGTGGGTGGAAGCGGCCCAGTTCCTGGGATGCCATTCCATCCGCGTGAACGCCCATGGGGTGGGCAAGTCCGACGAGGAAAAGGCCGCCAACACCACCAAGGGCCTGCGGGGGCTCTCCGAGTTCGGCAAGGAGCACGGAATCAATGTCATCGTGGAAAACCACGGTGGACTCTCCTCCAACGGAAAGTGGCTCTCCCGGGTGCTCAAGAACGTGGGCCTGCCCAACTGCGGCTCGCTGCCGGATTTCGGAAACTTCGGGAACTACGACCGCTACCTCGGAATCAAGGAGCTCATGCCCTTCGCCAAGGGGGTGAGCGCCAAGAGCCACGACTTCGACGCCCAGGGAAACGAGAGCCGGACCGACTACGTGAAAGCTCTCAAACTCGTCCTCGACGCGGGCTACCGCGGTTACGTCGGCATTGAGTACGAAGGCGGCAAGCTCAGCGAGGAAGCCGGCATCCTCGCCACCAGGAAACTCCTCCTCAGGGTGCGCGACCAACTCGCCCGGAACTACAAGTAAGCAAGCGGAACAGGCGTTCCCCGGGCCCCGCATTCCTTCCTGGCCTGCGTCTCCTCCCGAATTTGGGCAAGATTCCGCACTCTTCCCTGCAAATCCATGAAACTTTTCCTCATGGGAGGTGTTGAATCGCATGTAGAGCCCTGCCATGAGCGCCCCTGAACAAGAGAACAACTGGGAAAACGACCCCGTCTGGGACCTCCTCGACGAAGCCAAGGCACCTGGGGCCGGGCCCCTCTTCGTGCGAAATGTCATGCGGGAAGTGCGCCTCTCGGACGAAATCCGCCCCCCCTGGTGGAGGCAGCTCCTCACCCCCAGGCCCATTCTCGCCGGCTCCCTCGCTGCCTTGACCGCCGCCATTCTCATCTGGGGCGTTCCGAAAGAGACTGACCAGATCGCCACGAAAGATCCCCGGACCGAAGAGGCAACGGAACCGCAGGCCCTGCAACTGGACGCTCTTCTCGAAGAGGAGATGCTGTCCCAGGCCGCCGAGGACCCTACCGCCTTCAGCGACGAGGCGCTGGTGGCATTGCTTTACCATTAGGGTCCTGTTAAAGGCCCCCGCGTGATCCGCGCTGCCATCTTCGACCTCGACGGCACCCTGGTCGATTCGCTTCCCGGGATCTCAGCTGGTCTCAACCGTGCCCTCGCCACCCACGGACTCCCACCCCATCCCGCCGCACGGGTGAAGGGCTTTGTGGGTAATGGCAGCCGTATGCTGGTGCGACGCGGAATCGGCGGAGCCCCCCCCGATGAACTGGTGGAGCAGGTCCACCAGGACTTTCTCCCTGCCTATGAGGAAAGCTGGCGGGAAGGCACGCACCTTTACCCCGGCATCCGGGAGATGCTGGAGGACCTGCACCACGAAGGTCTGCCCCTCGCCGTCTGTTCCAACAAGCCACACCACTACACCGTCGAGATCATGACCCGGATGTTCGACTGGGTCCCCTGGGCCATGATCCTGGGCCAGCAGAACACCCTCCCCCGCAAACCGGACCCCACCGGTGCCCTTCAAATTGCGGAGCGGATGGAGGTGTCCCCACCGGAGATCGCCTTTGTCGGGGACTCCCTGGTCGACTTTGAGACTGGCAGGTCCGCCGGGATGCAACCCATCCTGGTTGCATGGGGATTCAGTCCCCCTGATACACTCAAAGGGACGACTGCTCCTCTGCTGCCGTCCGTGGCTTCTCTTCGTGCATTCCTTCAAGTGCCTCGTCGAGGCGACTGAAGTAGTCTTCGCGCGTGATCTCCTCCCCGCCGAACTGCCGGAGATGGTCAGTCATCCACTGGGTATCCAGGAGGAGATAGTCCTCCCTGCGCAACCACTCCACCAGGTGAACGAGGGCCACCTTGCTGGCATCGGCCTTGTGCGAAAACATCGATTCTCCGAAGAAGGCCCTCCCCAGAGACACCCCGTAAAGTCCGCCCTGCAGGCCCTCCTCATCCCAGCACTCCACGGAATGGGCGAAGCCGGTCTCGTGCAGGTGCAGGTAACTCTCGATGATCACCTCGTCGATCCAGGTCTCTTCACGCTCTCCGCACGCTTCGATCACCTGACGAAAGGCGGAATCGCGCCTCACCTCGAAGGGTTGCCGCTTGAGGACTCGCTTCAGACCGTGGGGAATGTGGAAACGGTCATCGAGAGGAATGAGCCCACGCTTGAGGGGCGAGAACCAGAGGATCTCTCCACCTTCCGCCATGGGAAAGACACCCTCGGTGTAGGCACCAAGCAAAACATGAGGGGGGATACGCTCCACGGCTCTTATTTGAATAGTCCATTCCGGAGATTCAATCTACATTCGCGCTATGAAACGCCTCGTCATCGATCTCTCCCTGTTGCCGGAGGATGGTCACCTCCTCAACGACGAACTGCCAACCTCCATTTTCGATCTTCCGGAGGGGGACGCCAGGCCCCTCGGTCCGCTTTCCTTCCGCCTCCACGTCCAGCGCTTTGGTGACGAACTTCTCCTGCAGGGCTCCCTGAGTGCCCCCTTCGAATTCCAATGCGTTCGCACCCTTGCCCTCTTCAAGAAGACCATCGAACTCCCCCAGGCTGCCATTTCCTTTGAAATAGGGGCCCCGGGCGAGATCGACGCCACCGACGCCCTGCGGGAGGAGATCCTCCTCCATTTCCCGCCCTATCCGCGCTGCGACCAGGGCGACGACCCTGCTCCCTGTGAGATCGACCACCGGTATTTAGCGGTGGACAACCCTACAGGGGATGATGTAGATGTCCCGCCCGCCACGCAGGGTGACAGCCGATGGGCTGCGCTCGATGCGCTGGAAAAACCGGACGAGCAACCCTAACCGCCCCATTCCGCCATGGCAGTGCCCAAACGCAGAACATCGAAAATGAAGCAACGCATGCGCCGGGGTGCCAATCGCTGGCGCAAACCGCTGCTTCAAACCTGCCCCGAATGCGGAAGCCGCGCCCCAGGTCATATCGTGTGCCCTTCCTGCGGGTTCTATCGAGAGCGCCAGGTTCTCGACGTTGACGTGATGTAATGTCCTCCAGCGGCAGCTCCGCCATCCTCCCGCCCTGTTCCGGGTTTCGCTCTGCGTACCGGTTCTCAACATGAAAATTGCCCTCGATGCCATGGGGGGGGACCGGGCTCCCGAGGTCAACATCGTGGGTGCACGCGACGCCCTGTCACTGTATCCCCGGATCGACACCCTTTTTCTGACCGGCGATGCCGACACCCTGAAAAAGGAGTGTCGCAAGCACGACCTGACCGATTCGCGGATGGAGATCGTACACGCTCCCGAGGTGGTCGGGATGTCAGAGTCCGCCGTGAATGCCATCAGGCGCAAGAAGCAATCGTCCATCGCAGTTGCCACCGACCTCGTCAAGGACGGCCACGCCGACGCGGTCATCAGTGCGGGAAACACGGGTGCGGCGGTGGCTGCTTCCACTCTCAAGCTGCGCCTTCTGGAAGGAGTGGAACGCGCTGGTATCGCCTCGCCCATCCCCAACGAATTCGGCATCTGCAGCCTCCTCGATGCCGGGGCCAATCCGGGAGCGAAGGCCCGCCAGCTTCTCGGTTACGCCATCATGGGCAGCGTCTACGCCCGGCATGTCCTGCGGGTTGAGAATCCGACGGTTGGGATCATGTCCAATGGCGAAGAGGCGGAGAAGGGCAACGACTTTACCAAGGAAACCTTCTCCCTCATTACGGACTACGTGGATTCCGGCAAGGCCTCCTTCGAATGGCTCGGCAATGTGGAGGGTTACGATCTCTTCATGAGCAAGCTCGATGTCTGCCTCTGCGACGGATTCGTCGGCAATGTGGTCCTCAAGGCATGTGGAGCTACCGCCAAGGCCATGACAAAGTGGATCAAGGAAGCCATGCAGGCCAACCCCCTGCGCATGACGGGTGCACTGATGGCAAAGGGGGGCTTCAATGCGGTGAAGGACCGCATGAACTATGAAACTTACGGCGGGAGCCCCCTCCTCGGGGTCAAGGGGGTCTGCATCATTGCCCACGGATCCTCCTCCGCCCTGGCCATCCAGAACGCCATCCGGGGTGCCACCGAGGCCATCGAGCACAATGTCAATCCACACATCGTGGAGGCCATGAAGACCATCGCTTGACGGTGATCAGCAGCCGGGGATCGATCCGGATTCCCCGCAGATTTCAGCAAGCGGGACTTGCCCACGTGCAAATGCTGGCGTTCACTGACTCAAATGAGCGGCCTGGCCTCGCAGCTGCCCGTAGCGATCGTGGGCACAGGGAGTTACGTCCCCGACAAAGTACTGACCAATTCCGACCTGGAAATCATGGTCGAGACCTCCGACGAGTGGATCACCACCCGCACGGGAATCAAGGAACGACGTATCGCGGCCGAGGGCGAGTTCACCTCACACATGGCGGTCAAGGCCTCCCGGCAGGCCCTTGAGCAGGCGGAAATCGATGCCTCCGAGATCCAGCTCATCATCGTGGCGACCATCACTCCCAACACTCTCACCCCTGCCACGGCCTGCTATGTGCAGCAGGATCTCGGAGCGCATAAAGCGGTCGCCTTTGACATCTCGGCAGCGTGTTCGGGCTTCCTCTATGCGTTGAAGCTCGCCAAACGCCTCATCTCCGATGGCGCCTTTGAGAACGCCCTCATTCTCGGTGCCGAAAAACTCTCCGCCTTCGTGAATTGGGAGGACCGCTCGACCTGTGTCCTCTTCGGGGATGGCGCTGGTGCTGCCCTGCTCAAGCGGGCGGAAAAGGGAGAAGGCGAGATTCTGGCCACCGACATCGGCACCGACGGTGGACAAACCCACCTCCTCAACATTCCCGGAGGCGGCTCCGCCTGTCCCATCACCATCGAGAATGCCGATCGACGCCTCGCCACCCTCGCCATGATCGGCAAGGATGTCTTCAAGCACGCCGTCACCCGCATGCGGGATTCCGCCAACTCGGTCATTGAACGCTCCGGCCTCCAGCCAGCCGATATCAAGCTCCTTATTCCCCACCAGGCCAACCTCCGCATCATTGAGGCCATTACCAAGCGCATCGACATTCCCGAGGAACGGGTCTTCGTGAACCTCCACAAATACGGCAACACCTCCGCCGCGGCCTGCGCCATCGCGCTGGACGAGGCTCACCGGGCCGGCAGGTTCGGCCCGGGTGACCATATCGTTCTCGTGGCCTTCGGAGCCGGCCTGACCTGGGCCGCGGCCGCCGTTCGCTGGTAGGCGGACCTCAGGCTACATGAATTCGGTCATCCTCTCAATTCCGGTTGCACCCGAACTCGGAGTCCGGTGAACTGGACCTCACCCGCTACAACTCCCACTCCTCATGTCGAAATACCGCAACTCCCCGGACCCCGAACTGACCCGCATGCCTCGTGGCATTCCGTACATCATCGGCAACGAGGCCGCTGAGCGATTCAGTTTCTACGGGATGAAGACCATCCTGGCCGTCTTCATGACCAAGTACCTCTGGCTCATGAACGATACCCCGGGCCAGGCCATGGGTGAAGCCTCGGCCACCGAAAAGGTTCACCTCTTCACCTTCGCGGTCTATATCACACCCCTCCTCGGAGCCTTCATCTCGGACGCCGTCTTTGGGAAGTACAAGACCATCATCCGCCTCTCCATTGTTTACTGTGCGGGTCATGCCGCCCTCGCTCTGATGGGACTTCAGGGTGAGGCCGCGATCTGGCTTATTGCCGGACTGGTCCTGATCTCACTCGGTTCGGGGGGAATCAAACCCTGCGTGTCCGCCCACGTGGGCGACCAGTTTGGAAAGTCCAACGGTCACTTGGTCACCCGGGTATTCAATTACTTTTACTGGTCGATCAACCTGGGCGCTTTCCTCTCCACCATGCTCACCCCCTGGCTCCTGAAGTGGTATGGCCCTCACCTGGCCTTCGGGGTGCCCGGAGTGCTTATGGTCCTCGCCACCGTCGTGTTCTGGATGGGGCGCAATCGCTTCATCCACGTCCCCCCCGGGGGAAAGACATTCCTCCGGGAGACCTTCAGTCCTGTGGGGCTCAAGGCCATGGCCAAGCTCTCTGTCCTCTTCCTCTTCGTAGCCATGTTCTGGGCTCTCTTTGATCAGACCTCTTCCCGCTGGATATTTCAGGCCCAGGAAATGGATCGAAACTTCCTCGGGGTAGAATGGCTGGAATCACAGGTTCAGGCGGTAAACCCCGTCCTGATTCTGACTTTCATCCCCCTCTTCACCTTCCTCGTCTACCCCATGGTCGGCAAGGCGATAAAACTGACTCCTCTGCGAAAAATCGGCGCCGGGCTGTTCCTCATGGGTGCTGCCTTCGTCCTCAGCTCCACCATCCAGGAATGGATCGACGCCGGTCAGCGTCCGAACATCGGGTGGCAAATCCTTGCCTACCTCCTGCTGACCGCCGCCGAAATTCTCGTCTCCATCGTGGCCCTCGAATTCTCCTATACGCAGGCACCACGCACGATGAAGTCGATGATCCTCGGTCTCTTCCTTGCCGCCGTGGCCCTCGGAAATCTCTTCACCGCAGGCGTGAATCACTACATCCAGATTCCGGAGCCTGGGAAGACGGTCCAAAAACAGTTGGAAGTGGCGGCGGGCAGGGATCACAAGGCTACTGCCTCCGAGGCGCACCCGGGCGCTGATGGGAAAATCGGAACAAGTGACGATCTGGTGTATTCCCTCAAGTTCGGCAGACAAACAAAGGTCGAAATCCCGAGTAAATCCTCGCTCGAAGCAGCAGCCTCAAAAATCGAGTCCTGGTCCCGGGCAAATGGTTCCAGGTTACCTCGCCCCGCAGTGGGCTCCGGAGAACTTGAAGGGCTGAAGGACGAGTGGGGGAACGCTTTTCATTACCATCTTGAGAACAGCCAGACCGCCCGCATTACCAGCAATGGTCCGGACACAGAGGCACAGACGCAATGGGACGTGGGCATCCGTGTCGAACTGAAGGAGGAAAAGAAGGAACCAACAAAATCGTGGACCGAAGCCCTGCGCCCCGACCACCCATGGCTTAAGCGCCGCAAGAAAAAGGTTGGCTACCAGGACGAACAGGACGAGGAAGAGACAGGAGAGTTCAGCCGGACGTTCTTTGCCGGCGGTGGAGAGCGCCTTGAGGGCGCCTCCTACTACTGGTTCTTCACCATCCTGATGTTCATCACCGCTCTCCTCTTCATTCCCTACGCCTGGTTCTACCGCGGAGAAACCATCCTGCAGGAATAATTCCGGAGCCGTCGACCCTCCGCCTCCGATGCTCACCGACAGCCACTGCCATCTGGCTTCCCACAAATTCTCCGCCGAGGATCTTCCGGTCCTTCTCAAGCGGGCCCGTGAGGCCGGAGTGGAGCAGGTAATCACCCTGGCCACCAACCTCGGAGACATCCCCCGGAACCTGACCCTCGCGGAACGCTTCCCGGAAGTCTTCGCCTGCGTGGGAATCCACCCCTGTGATGTCCAGGACACTCCGGATGATTATCTCTCTGCCCTCCGCAACTTCGCTGGCCACCCAATGGTCGCCGCCATCGGCGAAACCGGCCTCGATTACTATCATCCCGCCCCGCCGGGATGGACCGAGGAGGACTATCACCAACGACAGCGCGACTTCCTGCAACAGCATTTCGAACTGGCCGCCGAACTGAAACTGAACATTGTCATCCACACCCGCGACCGGAAGGGCGATGCCTCCTTTACTGATGCCCTCGCTCTCTACCAGCCGTTCGCGACGAGGCTACAGGCCGTCTTTCACTGCTTCCCCGGTCCCTTTCCCCAGGCCGAGCGCGTCCTGAATCTGGGGGGTCTGGTCTCCTTCACCGGCATCGCCACCTTCAAGAAGGCCGCCGCAGTTCTCGATGCCGCCCGCCAGACCCCCGCCGACCGACTCATGGTAGAGACCGATTCTCCCTATCTCGCACCCGTCCCGCATCGCGGTCAGCGCTGCGAACCGGCCCATGTCCTCCACACCGCCCAATGCATCTCGGAGGCCCGCTCCGAGTCGCTCGAGGAGTTCTCAGCCCACACGGAAAACACGGTGCGACGCTTTTTCAGAACGAAAAAATGAACAAAGCAGGTCCCCGGAGCCGTTTTATGTGCTAGAAAAACCGCAAAAAGTATTTCGTTTCTCTTAACTAATAGCTTAATCTCTCTCCTCATGAAGATGACACACTTCTCCGCCATTGGATTGTCTATCGTGCTCGCCTCCTGCACCGCACTTGATCCTGACTACGCCGAATACAAAAAGTTGAAGGAGGCGCAGACCGCCGGGCAATCGCCATACGGACAGGTAAACGATTTCGGAGTCCCCGGTGGTGGCCTCGATGGTGCTCCCTATCAACCATTACCCACCGTCCATAACGCCCCCCCCGCACCAGCTCCCATTCCGCCCTTGCCGGACGCCACTCCCGGCCCGGGTGTCCCCCCCGGTCCCAGCCCGACCCCGGCCGGGAACATCGTTCCGCATACCGTGGCAAAGGGTGATTCCCTGTGGGGACTGGCCAAGCGTTACGGGACAACCATCGAGGCCATTCAAGCTGCCAATGGACTCGCCGGAACAGACATTCAGGCGGGCCGGACCCTGCAGATCCCGAGCAACAATTGACTCGCACTCCCGCCACTCGCCTCCTTGCCACCGGGCTCGCCCTCATGACGGGCCTGGTGCCCCTGCACGGATCAGCCCAGGAGTCTCCCCCCGGAAAAGATGCGGAGAAGATTATTCAGGCCCTTTTCGAGTGTGAAGACGAGAAAGCACTGAAGGAAGCCATCACCTCTGCCCAAGAGGCGGGAACCCCCCGACAGGCCATCCTGGAAGCCCGCTTCCTTTTCCTGGTGGACCAGGAGGACTTTGCCGCGGTGGCTGCCCTCGGCCCGGTGCTCAAGGAACAGAAAGCCTCCTTTCGCATCGACGATTCCGTCATCTTCAGCGTGCAGGAGGAATTCTTCTCCATCATTGAATACTGCTACGCCCTTGGTGCCCTTGAGAAGGGAGATCTCACACGCTTCAAGCACCACATCACGGAAGCCTTCTGGCTTAGCCCCCGTCAAGCCACCGCCTTTGCGCCCCATATCGACCGCCTGCGCCGTGATCAGGCCCTGGCCGGCACCAAGATCGACTTCAATCGGAGATTCACCAGACAAAGAGACGGCAAAGAGGTCGCCCTGCGGGCGCTCGCAAAGCAATCAGAGTATCTCGTCATTCATTTCTGGTCTCCTTGGAGCAATGAGTCGAAAGCTCACCTGCCTGATTTCCTCGCCATGGTGAAAGAGCTGAACACCCACAAGATTCCAGTCGCCTCCATCCTCATTGAGCCTGGAAACGAAGCCCTGACCGAGGCCAACAAGTTCCGCGCAGCCCTCCCATCGGGAGAGATTGGAGACTGGATTGTGGATAACTTGCAGGCATCCCTTGCCCGAAAACTCCGTGTTCTGGAGCTTCCAACCATTACTGTTCTCAAGATTGATGGTTCTGTTCTCTTCAGCGGCCATCCCTCTGAGAAACAACTCTGGTCCGCTCTGCAGGAGATTGATCCGAAGCTCAAACGCCCTCGGGTGGTATCCGCTCCCTGACTTTTCCCACCCGGTGCCGTCATCACGCACCATGCTCCTCCGCCTTGAACCCGTTCAGGCGTTGCCATCGTTGGAACATTTCTGTCAGATGCATCTGTTAGAAACCCTGCCTAATTCACGGACAAAACAAGCCTACTCTCTAAGAGGATTTAATCTTGTATGCCCCACATGTTTCCCGCTTAGATATGTTTGACGATCAGTCGTAGAACATGCCGAATCCGTCCCGTCCTTCCGGTTTGGAGCTGCAAGCGCTCTCCGTTTTATACTCACTCGGCCCCTCTACCGTAGCGGTCGTACTTGAAAACATCCCGGATGGAAAAAACCGCGCCTACACGACCATCCTCTCGGTGATGCAAAGTCTCGAGCGCAAGGGTCTCGTCAAACCTACTCGTAAAGGTCGATCGTACATCTATAAACCCACCAAAAGTCAAGTAAGTATCGTCTCTCCCCATGTAAAAGATTTTCTCTTAAACGCTTTCGGAGGAAGCATATGTCACGCTATTCTCCACCTACTCTCCACCGGTGCTCTGACACCGGAAGAGCAAACCGCCGTTGAGCGTAACCTCAATAAGCAAAGAGCCATGGCTGCAAAGAAGAAGACCACAAAGAGAAAAGCCGCTGCCAAGCGGAAACCTGCTAAGAAGGCTGCCAAGCGCAGCCCTGCTAAGAAAAAAGCTGCGAAGCGCAAGCCCGCTAAGAAGGCTGCTAAGCGCAAGCCCGCCAAGAAGAAGGCCGCGAAGCGCAAGCCCGCCAAGAAGAAGGCCGCGAAGCGCAAGCCCGCCAAGA
>PVBE010381855.1_pt1 | contig 29495 bp, 28 predicted proteins | sample 1631181 | NCBI WGS metagenome assembly PVBE01 (sample SAMN08397723, study PRJNA350692) | Marine metagenome, whole genome shotgun sequencing project. | isolation source: water | place: Pacific Ocean | collected 2012-04
ACATCGATCCGAGCGCGGTGCCGGCGGCGGAACTGCTCGCCACCGCGGCGGATCCGACCATTGACATCGCCGAATATCTGGCCGGCCTGGCACCGCAGAGCAAGGAATATCGTCGGCTGAAGGCAGCCCTTGCCGATTACCGCGGAATCGCCGACGGCGGCAGCTGGGGAACGGTGCCGGATGGCAAAACACTAAAGCCGGGGATGCGCGATGCCAGGGTCGAAGCGATGCGCCGCCGCCTCCAGGTGTCGGGCGATCTCGCCACCAAGACCACCGAGCCGGAATTGTACGACAAGGCCTTAGAAGCAGCGGTCCGGCACTTCCAGTATCGCCACGGCCTCACCGTCGACGGCGCGGCCGGCAAGAAGACGCTGGCCGCCCTCAACGTCACGATAGAGGAACGGGTCGAGCAAATCCTGCTCAACATGGAACGCCGGCGCTGGATGCCGGACGATCTTGGCCAGATCTACGTCTTCGTCAATATGGCGGATTTCGTCCTCAAGGTGGTCGACGGGCCGAAGACGGTACTGGATACCCGCGTCGTCGTCGGCAAGCCCTATCACCGCACGCCGGTGTTCAGCGACGAGATGCGTTACATCGTCATCAATCCCTATTGGACGATCCCACCCTCGATCGCGCGCAACGAGATCCTGCCGAAGCTACGCAAGAACGCGAACTATCTGGCGGAACGCAATATCAAGCTCTTTAGCGATTGGAACGCCTCGGCCCGGGAATTGGACCCGACGGCGATCGATTGGGAAAACATGAAGCGGCGCGGTTTCCCCTACAAGCTGCGCCAAGAACCCGGCAAGGGTAACGCACTCGGCAACATCAAGTTCATGTTTCCCAACCGCTTCAACGTCTACCTCCACGACACCCCCTCACGCAGCCTGTTCCGCAAGACGGTGCGCAGCTTCAGCCATGGCTGCATCCGGGTCGAAAACCCCTCGACGCTCGCCTCCGTGCTGTTGAGCGACGATGGCGACTGGCCGAAATCGCGGATCGAGGAGGTGATCGCCGGCAAGAAACGCCAGGTGGTGAACTTGAAGAAGCGGATTCCGGTCCACCTCACCTATCTCACCGCCTGGGTCAACAAGGACGGCAGCGTCCATTTTCGCGACGATATCTACGACCGCGACAAGCGCTTGCAGAAGGCGCTGGATCGCCCGCCCCGGTCGCGGTAGAGCCCGTGGTAGACCGGCCCGTTCACGCGCCCAGGGTGGGCGGTACGCCGCAATACTTTCTTAACTACGTTGCCAATAGGTTTCGGATCGCTAGAATGGGCGCGCCGACGAGCGATTCGCCGCAAAGCGAGGCGCCGGAGGCGTTTCGACCGGGGGGCTTCCACGCCCGATGACGGGAGACTAAGTCGGCAGTGTCGAGATCCGGCACGGATGCTTGCAACCTCAGCCGCAGAGGGCTGATCAAGCTGGGTCTGCCCGCCGTCGTGGCGCTGACGCCACTGGGTGCGCTGGCCCACGGCAGGCACCCGCCGAAACGGTCGCTCAGCTTCCACAACCTGCATACCGGCGAGCGGCTGACAACGGTCTATTACGCCGATGGCCGCTATCTCGGCGGGGCACTGGCGGAGATCGATCGGATCTTGCGCGACTGGCGAACCGACGAGCAGACCCGCATGGACCCGAGGTTGCTCGATCTGCTGCACCACCTGAACGGGGTCATGGACTCGGACCAGCCGTTCCAGATCATCTCGGGCTATCGCTCGCCCAAGACCAACGCCAAGCTGGCCAGCCAAAACCGAGGTGTTGCCAAGAAAAGCTTGCACCTGCGGGGCATGGCGGCCGATGTCAGCCTGCCGGGGCGCGATCTCGGGGCGCTCTGCCGGGCCGCCAAGTCGTTGCGGCGGGGCGGCGTCGGCCTCTATCCGAAGTCGGGTTTCATCCACGTCGATTGTGGGCGTGTCAGGTCCTGGGGGGCGGCCCTGGCGCTATAGGCGCGCACTCAGCCCGGCTCAGGCGTGGCCGGCATCCATGGACAGGAACGAGGGATCGATACCGACCTTTTGGACGGCCCGTTCCCACTTGGATTCGAGGCTGCCCTCGAACACCAGCTCGAGGTCGGCCGGCACGTGCAGCCAGCCGTTTGCCTGAATTTCCGAATCCAGTTGGCCCGGCGCCCAGCCCGCGTAGCCGAGCGCCAAGAGGCACTGCATCGGACCCTCGCCGCCGGCGATCGATTTCAGGATGTCCGCGGTCGCCGTCAGGCCGATCTTGGGGCTGACCTGCAGCGTCGATTCTTGAAAATAGTCTGTCGTGTGCAGCACGAAGCCGCGGCCCGACTCGACCGGACCGCCCGAATGGACCTGGATCTCGCTCCTGTGCACCGGAACGTCGATCTGAAGCTGTTCCATCAGATCCTTGAAATCGATCTGGTCGGCCAGTTTGTTGACGACCAGCCCCATCGCCCCTTGCGCCGAATGCGCGCACATGAAGATGACGGTACGCTGAAACCGCTCGTCGCCCATGTTGGGCATGGCGATCAGCAGCTGGCCTTCCAGATACCCGTCCGCGTTTTCTGTATCGGTTTCTGACATGCTGTCCAGCGTTCCCATCGAGGCGTCATGATACAGGATCACGACATTGTTAGCCCAGAATTTATATCCCTCGCTATATATGATCGCGATATGTGTTAGCCAAGACGAAGATCGAAATCGGTGTCGGAACCAAGCCCATGCAACCGTTGCATCACCTACCGGGACTAGGCCTCGCGGCCCTGCTGCTGACGGCAGTGGCGACCGGCGCCGTCGTCGCCGCCGAGGCGACGCCCTGGACCGGAATGCCCGAGACCAGCGCCCGCTTGGTCGCCGCCAGCAGCGCCGTCGGCCAGGACCCGCGCCTCACCATCGGTTTGGAAATCCGGCTCGCCGAGGGTTGGAAGACCTATTGGCGGAGCCCGGGCGACGCCGGCATGCCGCCACGGCTGGATTGGAGCGACTCAGCGAACCTGGAGGACGCCGAAATCCTGTGGCCGGCGCCGAAGCGGTTCACCGCCTTCGACATCGACACCTTCGGCTATGGCGGCGGCGTGGTCTTTCCGGTGCATCTGACGCCGGCGGTACCGGGCCGGCCGGTGGCGATCCGCCTCAAGGTCGACTACCAGGTCTGCAAGAACATCTGCATTCCCGTCGCCGCCGAGTTGACCCTCGATCTGCCCGCGGGCCCAGGCCGAGAGACCGCGCATGCGGCCCTGATCGGCCGCTTCGAGAGGGCGGTGCCGAAATCGAGCGGTAACGGCCCGATCGCCATCGAGTCGGCCGTCGTGGTGGGAGATCCGGGCGCGCAAAAATTGCAGGTGACGGCGCGCGCCGAACGACCCTTCAAGGCGCCGGACCTGATCGTCGAGGCGCCCTATCCCTTCCACTTCGGCCGCCCGAAGGTGCGGCTTTCCGAAGACCGGCGGCAAGCCTGGCTCAGTCTCTCGATCGGTGGTGGCGCGCCGGCGAAGAGCCTCGACGGTACCAGCTTGACGCTGACGCTGACCGATCGCTTCGATGCCATCGAGAGCCGTATCGTCGCCGGCGCCGGCGGCTGACGGAACCGGAAATCACCCCCTCGACCTGGCGCCACTAGTCGCTTATATCATTGCCGGAACGGTGCTCGCCGATCATGGGCGGCGCCGAGGGATCAAGCACACCAACAGGGGGAATGCCAATATGACGATCGAGGTCGGCGACAAGATACCAGAGGGCCAGTTCATGGTGATGACCGGGGAGGGACCGCAAGCGCTCGGCACGGATGAGCTGTTCGGCGGCAAGAAGGTCGTGCTCTTCGGCCTGCCCGGCGCCTTCACCCCCACCTGTTCGGCCAAGCATCTGCCGGGCTATGTGCAGAACGCCGACGCGCTGAAGGCCAAGGGCGTCGACACGATCGCCTGCATGTCGGTCAACGACGCCTTCGTGATGGGGGCCTGGGGCAAGGACCAGAAGGTCGGCGACAAGGTTGCGATGTTGGCCGACGGCAGCGCCGACTATACGGCCAAGCTCGGTCTCGGCCTCGATCTCGACGCGCGTGGCATGGGGCAGCGCTGCACGCGGTTTTCGTTACTGGTCGACGACGGCGTGGTGCGGGCGGTGAATGTCGAAGAATCGCCCGGCGAGGCGGTGGCCAGCGGCGCCGAGGCGATGCTGGGACAGGTCTGACGACGATCCGAATAGGCGCGAAAAAGGGGGCTTCGGCCTCCTTTTTCTTATACATCCCATACATATGAGCTGATTTATGCGAGCGACCCGGCCGGCGTCATCGCGAGCGGAGCGAAGCGATCCAGATTGGAAGCCGGTATACTGGATCGCTTCGTCGGCTTTGCCTCCTCGCGATGACGTCGGGAGAGCAGGTTCGAGTGCTTGCTGGTTCTCTACCGGTCCTCGGCGGGCAGACGCGTCTTGACCGCCGCGCGCATCGAGGCGACCGCGTGCAGAAGTTCGTCGACCTCGCGCAGCAGCAACGGCGCCTCGGTCTCGTCGATCGTGCCGTCGTCGGCCAGGAACTCGCCGGCCCGATTGAAGACGTCGCCGGCTTCCTTGCCGATCCGCGTCAGATGCACCAGCCACTCGGGGTCGGCCTCCACGCCGGGCAGCTGGAGCAACAGGCAATCGCGCGCCGCCGCCAGATGGCCGGTCACCGGCATCTCCGCCAGTCCCGCTTCCAGTGCCAGAACCACGTCGACCGGCATGTGCCGGTCGGGATAGTTGGGGTTGCCGTATTCCGAAAGCGTCGACTTCGAGACCCGGCAAGCCGCCGCCGCCCGTGCCTCGCCGCTGGAGCCGTGCACCAGGGCGCGCACCGCTGTCTTCACGTCGCCGTAGCGTTCCGGGTGGAAGGAATGAATTCGACTTTTGCTCCGCATGGCGAACCGCTCCCCCGATGAAGAACCGAAGCCGAGCCTGCGGCATCGCGGCGGAGCTGGCAAGCGACGCGCCGGCAGGGTCACTCCGCCGCGCTGGCTCGTGCGGTCGGGTTGCGGTAGAGGGCGACGAGTTCGGCCAGCTCGGTCTTCGCCGCCGCCATGTTGCGGGCCTTGACGTGGCCGAAGCCGCGGATCCGGCTCGGCACCTCGGCGACGCGGACGGCGAGCGCGTGGTTGTCCGGCGCCAGCGTCTCTAGAATCGCCTCGACCAGGGCCTCGTAGTCGGCGATCCACTGCCGCTCCTGCCGACGCTCCTCGGTGCGGCCGAAAATGTCGAACGCCGTGCCACGCCAGCGACGCATCCGGGCGAGCAGCCGGAAGGCGGGCATCGCCCAGGGACCGAACTCGCGTTTCTGCAAATCACCGGTCAGGGGATCGCGCCTGGCCAGAAGCGGTGGCGCCAGATGGAACTTGACCCGGTAGTCGTCCTCGAACTGCCGGGCCAGCTTCGCCTCGAAGTCGCCCGAGGTATAGAGCCTGGCGACCTCGTACTCGTCCTTGTAGGTCATCAACCGGAAGAGGTTTCGCGCCACCGCCTCGGTGAGGCCGGAAAGCCCCTTGGCCCGCGCCGTCTCCGCCGCCGCCACGCGCGCCACCAGGGCGCCGAAGCGGGCGCCGTAGGCTTGATCCTGATAGCCAGCGAGATAGGCGGCACGTCGCTCGATCAAGCTCGCCAGATCTTCCCCCGCCTCGCCCGCGCGCTCGTCCGGCAGCAACGGCCGGGCCGCCTCCCAGACCGCCGCCGCGTCGTGCGCCGCCAGGCGGCCGAGGGCGAAAGCGCGCTTGTTCTCGTCGATGGCGACGCCGTTCAATTCGATCGCGGCCAACAGGGCCTCGGCGCCGAGCGGCAATAGACCCTTCTGGTAGGCATAGCCGACCATGAAGAGGTTGGTGGCGATGGCGTCGCCCAGAAGCAGCGTCGCGAGCCGGGTGGCGGCGACGAAATCGGCCTTCTCGTCGCCGAAGCCGTCGCGGATTCGCTTCTCCATCGGCGCCGTCGAGATCTCGACACCGGGGTCGAGGACGAAGCTCGGCGTCGGCGTCAAATCGCTGTTGATCACCGCCCGGGTGACCCCTTGGGTGACGCAAGCGAGGACGTCCTGGGCCGAGGCGACGACGATATCGCAGCCGAGCACGGTGCGCGCGCCACCGGTGGCGATGGTGACGGCGTGCAGGTCCTCGGGCTCGTCGGCGATCCGGACATGGCTCATCACGGCGCCGTTCTTCTGCGCCAATCCCGTCATATCCAAGACCGAGGCGGCCTTGCCCTCCAGATGTGCCGCCATGCCCAGCAACTGGCCTACGGTGACGACGCCGCTGCCGCCGATCCCGGTGATCAGGATGCCGAAGGGCTCGCTCGCCGGCGGCACCTCCGGCTCGGGCAGGGTCGCCGGATCGAGATCGGCACTGCCATCGACATCCGTCGCGGCCCGGCGGATGCGCCCACCCTCGACCGTGACGAAGCTGGGGCAAAAGCCCTTCAGGCAGGAGAAGTCCTTGTTGCAGGCCGACTGGTTGATCCGCCGCTTGCGGCCCCACTCGGTCTCCAAGGGCTCCACCGAGACGCAGTTCGACTGCACCGAGCAGTCGGCACAATCCTCGCAGACGAGGTCGTTGATGAAGACGCGGCGGTCAGGATCGGGAAAGGTGCCGCGCTTGCGGCGCCGGCGCTTCTCGGCGGCGCAGGTCTGATCGTAGATCAATACCGTGACACCAGAGATTTCGCGCAGCCCGCGCTGCACCTCGTCCAATTCGTCCCGGTGATGGATCGCGACACCCGGCGCCCAGTCGGTGCCGATGGCGTATTTGTCGGGCTCGTCGGTGACCACGACGACCCGGGCGACGCCTTCGGCGTGGACCTGTTGGCTGATCCGCCAGGGCGACAAGGGGCCGTCGTGCGGCTGCCCGCCGGTCATCGCGACGGCGTCGTTGAAGAGGATCTTGTAGGTGATCGAAACGTTGGCCGCGACCGCTGCCCGGATCGCCATCAGGCCGGAGTGGAAATAGGTGCCGTCGCCGAGATTTTGAAAGACGTGGCGCGTCCGCGTGAAAGGCGCCTGGCCGATCCAGTTGGCGCCCTCGCCGCCCATGTGCGTGATCGTCTCGGTCCGCCGCTCCGGCACGTATAGGGCCATGCCGTGGCAACCGATACCGGCCATGGCGCGGCTGCCGTCCGGCACCCGGGTCGAGCTGTTGTGCGGACAGCCGGAGCAGAAATAAGCGTGCCGCAACAGCCTGGCGGGCTGGCCCTCGGCGATCGCCTCGATCTGGTCGAGCCGGGCCAGGCGTTGGTCGAACTCGGGCCGTTCGTGATGGCGGCGCAAGCGCCCGACGATGACGCGGGCGACCATGGCGGGCGAGATCTCGCCGCTTTCCGGCAGCAGGACGCAGCCGTCCTCGTCGCGCTTGCCGACGATCAGGCGGGGCGTGTTCGGCTGGTTGTAGAGCAGCTTTTTCAGCTGGTCCTCGATCAGGCCGCGCTTCTCCTCGACGACCAGGATCTCCTCCAGACCGGCGGCGAACATTCGCACCCCCTCCGGCTCCAGCGGCCAGACCAGCGCCACCTTGTAGAGACGAATACCGAGACCGGCCAACGCCACCTGGTCCAGGCCCAGCTCGTCGAAAGCTTGACGCACGTCGAGATAAGCCTTGCCGGTGGTGACGATGCCGAGCCTGGCTTTCGGCGCGTCGGTGACGATGCGGTTGAGGCCGTTGGCCCGGACGAAGGCTTGCGCGGCCGGCAGCTTCCAGTCGAGCAGGCGCGCCTCCTGCCCGACGAAAGGGTCGGGGTTGCGAATGCCGAGGCCGCCCTCCGGCAGCTCGAAGTCTTCCGGCAGCCGGATCTCGACACGGCTCGGGTCGATCGAGACCGTGGCCGAGCTCTCGACCGTGTCGCCGACGCACTTGAAGCCGACCCAGCAGCCCGAATACCGCGACATCGCGAAACCATAGAGGCCGAAGTCGAGATACTCCTGTACGCCGGCCGGGTTGAGGATGGGAATAGAAGCCGCCATGAAGGCCGGTTCCGACTGGTGCGCCAGGGTCGAGGATTTGCAGCCGTGGTCGTCGCCGGCCAGTGCCAGGACGCCGCCGTGGCGGGCGGTGCCGTTGATGTTGCCGTGCTTGATGGCGTCGCCGGAACGATCGACGCCGGGGCCCTTGCCGTACCAGATGGAGAAGACGCCGTCATAGTGCCCCCCCGGCCAGAGGTTGACCTGCTGCGTGCCCCAGACCGCGGTCGCCGCCAGGTCCTCGTTGACGCCTGGCTGGAAGTGGATGTGATGGCGCCGCAGAAACTCGGCCGCCCGCGCCAGCGCGGTGTCGTAGCCGCCCAACGGCGAGCCGCGATAGCCGGAGATGTAGCCCGCCGTGTTCAAGCCGGCCGCCAGATCGCGCTGGCGCTGCAGCATCGGCAGGCGGACCAGGGCCTGCATCCCGGTCATGAAGACCCGGCCGGATTCGGCGGTGTATTTGTCGTCGAGCGTAACGTTGGCGAGCGGCATCTGTGATTCCCCAATTCCTGGCCAAGGGAAGTATAGCAGCCCGTCCGTTCCCGCAAACGTCCAAGGCCACGCTTCCGGCGTGACCTGGGCGGAGCGAAGCGTGTATCTTCTGTTCCGAATCGATGTGGCGAGGAGTTCGACGCGGGAATGACGATAGCAGCGCCGTTCGACGGCTATCGCGACGTCGTGCGCGAGGCCTGGATCGACCACAACGAGCACATGAACATGGGCTACTACATGGTCGTCTTCGACCTGGCGACGGATGCCTGGCTGGCCCATGTCGGTCTCGACGACGCGCACCGGCGCGCGCACCAGGTCACCACTTTCTCGCTCGAGGGCCACATCACCTACGATCGCGAGGTCCGCGCCGGCGACCCGCTCCGCTTCACGACGCAACTGATCGATTTCGACGAGAAACGAATCCACTACTTCCATCACATGTATCACGGGCAAGAAGGCTACCTCGCCTCGACAAACGAGCTGATGACCCTGCATATCAGCCGAAAGACGCGCCGAGCCGCGCCGATGCACGCTTCCGTGCTGGCGCATCTGGGCCGGATCAAGGCGGCGCACGATCGATTGGCGCCGCCACTGCAAGCGGGCCGCGTCATCGGCCTCAAATCGAAGCGCGCCACGGCTTGACGTGACGCGCAATCTCCCAGCGAGCCACGAAAAAGGAGTGAGAGCATGGCCAATCCCATGAGTCTCGAGGGACGCAACATCATGGTCACCGGCGCCAGCCAAGGCATCGGTCGCGCCGTGGCCGAGCTTGCCGCCGAGCTGGGCGCCTGCCTGACGCTGGTCGACGTCACCGCCGAGGGCGTCGAGGAACTGGCGGCGAGCCTAGGGCCCGACCGGGCCCGCGCCTATGTCGGCAGCGTCGGCGAGCCGGCCTTCGTCGAGGCCACGGTGGCGGCCGCGGCGGGCGCCTTCGGCACCGTCGACGGCTTGGTCAACAACGCCGGCATCATCCGCACGGCGATGATCGACAAGATGTCGTTCAAGCAATGACAGGACGTGATCGACATCAATCTGACCGGCGTCTATCTCTGCCTGCAGGCGGTCGGCCGGTAAATGGTCGCCCGCGCCAAGGAGAGCGGCCAGGCGCCGGCCGCCATGGTCAACGTTTCGTCCGACGCCGGGCGGCGCGGCACCGTCGGCCAGATCAACTACGGCGCCGCCAAGGCGGGCGTGCTGGGCATCACCATGAGCGCGGCCCGCGAATGGGGTCGCCACGGCGTCCGTGTCAATTCGGTCTGCTTCGGCGTCGTCGAGACCCAGATGACCGAGGTGATCCGCTCCGAGAAGTTTCGCGACCAATACCTCTCGCAAGTGCCGATGGGCCGCTTCTCCGCGCCCGAGGAAGTGGCGAAACCGGTCTGCTTCCTGCTGTCCGAAGCGGCCTCCTACGTTACCGGCCAACACCTCTCGATCAACGGCGGCGGCTTCATCGGCATGTAACAGAAAGCGTCGCGAGCCATGCCGAGGACCTGGGCGAAAGCTGCCCGTGGCGAAATACGAGCGGTGCTGTTCGACAAGGACGGCACCCTCTTCGACTTCCAAGAGGTCTGGCTGCCGGCCTACCGGGCGGCGGCGGTGCCACCCGAGCCGAGGTGCTGGCCGGGGAAGCCGACGTCGTGCTCGACGGTATCGGTGCTCTGGAGCGCTGTCTTTTCGGCGCCGAGATTCCGGCCTCGTCATTACCGGCGGGCTCGTACTAGGATCGGAATCAAGGCGGCGACACGAGGTCGGAATCGACGATGGCGAGTTCGAACAGCAAAGCCGAGGTAACCGCCGTGGTCCCGGCCGTGGCCTTGTCCGACTTGGTCACCATCTTCGGCCTGCCGTTCCTCCTGGCGACCTCTTGGTTGCTGCCGGAACGGCGCTGGTGTCGGCTTTGCCAGGCCGTGGTGCCCTTCGCCGCGCCGATGATGGTGAGCGAGGCGAAGAAACTGCACCAGGCGATCGGCACCACCTTCGGCGAGCGAGAGCCGGTGCCGTCGCCCGAGGCGATCCTCCGCGATCTGACCAGCGAGCACGTGCTCTCGCAGCTGCAGCTGCTGCGCTGCTACCGACCGGGTGGTTGGCGGCCGGAGCGCCGTTTTGTGGGTCGCCCTGGCGGTACACGGCGATTTAGCGGCTAAAATGGCCTTTCATCGCGCCGGCTTCGGCGTGCACCACTTGAGCCGCGCCAGCCACGGTTTCTCTTCCTCGCGCTTCGGTATGCGCTTCCTCAACCGGATCCAAACCGCGGCCGAAAACCGCTACCTCGGCGCCCGCGTCATGTTGGCTCCGAACGACGCCAAACCGGCACTGGCGGCCTTGGCGCGGCATCTGGAAGCGAACGGGGTGGTCTCGGTCACGGCCCCAGGCGAGACGCCAAACGGCCGGTCGTCGTGCGGTTTCTCGACGGCCGGATCGGCTTGGCGCCCGGCGCCGTCTTGCTGGCTCGGCGGACCGGTGCGGCGCTGTTGCCCGCCTTCGCCTTTCGCGATCCCGAGGCCGGCCTGGTGGTGACGGTGGCGCCTCCGATAGAGGTCGCCGATGGCGGCGCCACGGCCCAGGCGATCCGGCAGGCGGCCGGCGACTACGCCCGGGTGCTGGCCCCCTACGTCTCGAAATATCCGGGTCAGTGGAAAGGATGGCGTCAAATTTGACGGCGTCTAGCATGTTTCTGGAGCGGGATGGTAAAGCGAGAAGAGCCCGTCTAGCGGGCGCGACGCCAGAGCGAACGTCCCTCCAGGCCCTGCCAAACCAACAGGCCCGGCAGACTGACCGCGAGTTCGCGCGCCCGGGTCGCCAGCGAGACCGCCAGCATCAATTCGGGCGATAGCCCGATCAAGGCGCCCCGCACGATATAGCCGCCTTCCTGAATGCCCCAGGCGCCGGGTACGACGAAGACCAGGCCACGCAGCGCGCCGGTCAGGCTCTTCAACAAAAGCGCCTCCCAGAGGCTGATGCCATGGCCGATCAGCAGGGCGGCGAGCCAGACCTCGGCCGTCAACGCCACCCGAGCCAACAGCTGCACCAGACAGGCGGCGGCAAACCGTCCCGGACGGCGATAGGTGGCGCGGATCGCGGCGTCCAACGCCTCGGCGTTGCCGACCAAGTTCGCCCACCGTCCCGGGCCTCGGGCGGTGCCGAGCAGTCTAGCCAGGAAAGCGAAGGTTCCGGCCATCTGCACCGCGACGAAACCGGCGATACCGGCGGCCAGCAAGGCCGCCGCGACGAGGACGGCGCCGACCAATTCGCCCCCGGCCTCCAGCCCAACCAGGAGGGCGGCGCCGACCAGGCCCCAGAGCACCAGCGAGATCGCTTGCACCGTCTTGTCCGCCAGCACCGAGGCGCCGGCGTCGACGCCGGCGGTACCGGTCTGCATCAAGGCGTGAACCTTCGCCACCTCGCCGCTGATACTGGCCAGTGGCAACAGCGTGTCGACGGAGAGCCCGATCCAGGTGGCGCGGACGAACCGACCCAGCCCCGGCGCTTGGCCGGCCGGAAACAGCAGGCCCCAGGAATAGGCCGCCAGCGCCAGATGCGGCAGGAAGGCGAGCGGCAGCACCAGCACCCCCCAGCCGAGCGAGGCCAAGGCCGAAGCGACGGCATCGAGGCCCTGCCAGGCCACCAAGGCGGCCACGGCGGCGAGGCCGACGAGAAGTCCCAATGCAGACCAGCGCTTCATGACCGAGCTATAGCCGAGATCGTCCGGCTCGGTAAACGATCCTCGCCGGCGCTATCGGTGAATCGCCGTCGCGGTGGTTGCCGATCAGCGGCGGGTGGCACAGGATCGGCGAGCGATCGCAAGGTGAATGGGTAAATGGCCGAGCATCGAGGCGAGTCCAGGGCAGCCCTGCCGAAGTCATGCACCAGCATGGCGATCAATTTGACGGGTTTCGCCTGCCTGATCGCCACCTGCATCGCCCTCGCCGTCATGGACGAGGTCTCGCGCCTGGCCGCCGGGGTCGCCGCGATCGCCGCCTACGCCGTCCCCATCGCGGTGCTGGAGGCGATCTTTCTCAAGACTTACGCCCGGCTTGATGGCAACCGCTGGCGACGCCGCATGGGACGTGTCTTCCTCAAGCTGGTCGGATTCTATGCGACGCTCGCCTTGGTGTTCGTCTTCTACTGGGCCCTGCCGGAATATCCCCTCGTCGATTCGGGCCAGTACGGCGCTTACTGGGAGCTGCTCGAATGGTCGCTACCTTGGCTGGCGATCGGCGCGGTGCCCTATTTCGTCCTGGTCGATCGCCGCATGCGGCGGCCGAAGGATGCCTATTGGCAGATGGGCGCCCTGTTCGTCGGCCGCTTCGCCGAGGTCGACCGCGCGGAATTGATCCAGCACCTCCTCGGGTGGCTGGTGAAGGCGTTCTTCCTGGCCCTGATGTACGGCTATGCGTCGAGCAACATCGCCCATCTGCGCGAGATCAGGGCGGAGGTCTTCTTCCGCGATGTCGACGTCATTTACGACATCGCCTGGCGGTTGATGTTCCTGCTCGACGTGGTGATGGCGACGACCGGCTATCTGATGACGCTCAGGGTCTGCGATTCCCACATCCGCACGGTGGAACCGACGCTGTTGGGTTGGGCCGCTTGCATCCTCTGCTACGAGCCATTCTGGAACTTCGTGTCACGCCGATATCTGCCTTACAACAGCGACGGCTTGAGCTGGGACAACTGGCTGGCCGCCGATACCGCGCTGTTCTTAGCCTGGGGTGGCGCGATCGCGGTTCTGAACCTGATTTTCGTCCTGTCGACCGTCCCCTTCGGAATCCGCTTCTCCAATCTGACCCACCGCGGCATCGTCACCAACGGACCCTACCGGTTCACCAAGCACCCGGCTTATGTGGCCAAGAACCTGAGTTGGTGGCTGGTCAGCGTGCCTTTCGTCAGCAACGCCGGCATCGCCACGGCACTCAAGCTCTCGTTGCTGCTGTTGTTGGTGAACGCGATCTACTACATCCGCGCCAAGACGGAGGAACGCCACCTCTCGCGCGATCCGGTCTATGTCGCCTATGCCCTGGCGATGAACCAACGCAGCATCTTTCGCCGCCTTGCCGTTCTACTTCCGTTCCTGAAATACAAGCTGGACGCGGTTCCCGGATCGGTTACCATGCCGCGTATCGACTACGACCGTGCATGAGATAAGGCCTGCCGCGCCGGGAGGGTGCTCGGGTCACGAGGAATCGAAAAAATGACGACAAAGTGACGACAGTCACATTGTCCAATTGGATACAGCCTCATATATGATATGGTATCTGCTCGAAAACGGATGCGGGGAACACGGACCGAATGGAAATCTTCCGATGCACCGAGATGCCGTCGAAGCCGGTTGCGGGCGGGAATGTGGCACCGGCCTCCGGAAGAGGCGCTACCAAGGATGGAACGGGATTTACCCTTCACATTGATGCTTAAGATATTACCTAGATTGAGGTATGATTTCAGGGTCCCGTCTCTGTTGAAGTAAGGCACTGGCTCGACCGAAAAGATGCGAGGTTCAGCGATGGCACGACGCTCGAAGACCAGGAACGACGCCGACAATCCGACTGTCGTGAACCAGCGACTTCGGGGCGCCCTGGCGTGCTGGCGGCGCTTCGTGAAGGACAAGGGCGGCGCCATCTTGATCATTTTCGCCTTCACCTTGCCGATCCTGATCGGCGGCGTCGGTCTCGGCATCGAGATGGGCTTGTGGTACCTGGAGAAGCGCAAGGTCCAGGAGGCTGCGGATTCCGGCGCCTTGAGTGGTGCTTTGGAGTATCGCTCCAATTCCAGCTTGTCCCAGGGCGACCTCGAGGCCGCCGTCACCACCACGATCGGCCAGAACGGCTATGGCTCCTTGACGCCGGCCGTGAGCCGGCCGCCCTTGACCGGGCCGTTCGCCACTGGCGGCGCCATGGCGTCCACCTCCGCGGTCGAGGTCGTGCTGACCTACCCGCACCCGACCTATTTCGTCCGCATCTTCGGCCTATCCTCCATCGACATCCAGGCCCGCGCGGTGGCGTCGGAGGGTGGCGGCGTGTCGGATATCTGCATCCTGGCGCTCGGCAACTTCTGCAGCGCGAGCGACAAGAAATCTCCGTTCACAGCGAACGGCAATGGCGACATGACGCTGGACGACTGCAACATACACGCCAACGGCATTTGCCCGACCTCGGTCGATATCGGCAACAACGCGTTGGTCGAAGCCGACTGCATCAGCGGCAACAATCAGATGTCGGACAAGACATTGAACAATTACGTGGCGGGTGTGACGCCGCCATCAGGACTGACCAAGGGGGTCGTCACCGAATGCGCGGGCGGCCCGCACCATCTCGGCGATAACCTGACCGATCCCTATGGCACGCTCGTCGCGCCGAAGCCGTCCGGCTTTTGCAACACCGCCAGCGACCTTGGCGGCACCCGGGTCGTCGCGGACAACAGCGACTTTTTGAAGATATTCTCCCCGATCGGTACGGCGCACGCCGGCCACAAGGCCAGTCACGGCGGTAGCTCCAGCAGTTCCATCGGCAAAAAGCCGGCCGGGACAGACGGCGGCGGCCTGGCTGGCCGAGCTGGAGCGGGCGCTGGCCCTCGGCTCCAGCCAGATCTCGAAGACCTCGACCTGAAAGTCCGCGGCGGCGCGGGCCGAGGTCCTCTTCCTGGCGTCGACCTTCACCTACCAAATCTCGAAGACCTCGACCTGAAAGTCGGCGGGGGCGATCCCGGCCGGCCACAAGGTCGCGACGGCGGCACGACTTATCAGCTCATTTCACCCGGATTCTACTGCCCGACCGGCGACAGCTATTCAGACGACAACTACCTGTTGAAGCCCGGCGTCTACTACTTCTCGGGCGACGTGAAGATCCACGGCATCATGAAGAACGAAAATTCCGGCGGCGACGACGACGCGGGCGTGGTCATCATCCTTACCGGCTCCGGCGCCAGCCTGGATATCAATGGCTCCGGCGCCACCGACCTGCGCGCGCCGACCAAGAGCACCATTTCGGACAGCGTGTTCTCGGACCTGACCACGCCCAGCCAGGCCGATTGGGCCGGAATGCTGATCTACAACGACACCACCGGCACCGCCAGCGGCAGCAAGTTGAACGGCAACTCCGACACCTCCTTCACCGGCTATGTCTACATGCCGAATGACAAGGTTACGTTCAACGGTGGTTCCGCCGTCAGCAGCGGCAACGGCTGCTTCGGACTGATCGCAGACGAAATCGATGTCATCGGCAATACCGCCATCTCGACCAAGGGCTGTGGCGCGGACTACGACAGCTTCACGTCCGGCTCGGCGATCGGCCTGGTGGAGTGAGCCGGATGCACCTTCCGATCGAGAAAAAGGGTTTCGCCGGATGGTGCCGGCTGTTGCTCGGCGACCGGACTGGTGCCATCGCCATCGAAGGCGCCATCGCGATCTCGGTGGCGGTCGCGGTGATGCTGCCGCTGATCGACTTCGGCCAATACATCAACCTCAGGATCGACCTCAAGCAAGCCCTCCGTGCCGGCGGCCAATACGCCCTGCATGACGTCAACAATCTGCTGGGCGACACGACCGCCGTGGCGACGTCCAAGGCAACGATCCAGTCGGTGGTCCAAACCGCCTCCGGATTGACCAGTACCGTCACGGTCGTGGTCGGCAAATTGCGCTGCCTCTGCGGCACTACATCCACCACCTGCCCAGGGCAGAGCGGCTACCAGGTCTGTTCCACGACTCTGGTCTCGCCCGCCGTCTATGTCGACATGACGGCATCGGCGGCGTTCGATCCCTATTTCGCGTTTCTAGGCTTCTTCACCGAAGGTATGACGGTGACGGAAGAGCTGACCATGCGAATTCGGTGAGGCACTGGGAGAACATCAGGTGAGAACGATGCAGCATAAAACCAGAAGCCACCGAGAACACCGCGGGCTGCTGATGTGGCTCGGCGGCGCCAGTCCCCGCCGCCTCTGGCGCAACCGCCAGGGCTCGATGGCCATCGAGTTCGCTTTCGTCGGTCCCCTCTTTATCGTCATTCTAATGGCGGTCCTCGAATTCGGCCGCATGTTCTGGCATCAGTCGTCGCTGCAATTCGCGGTCGAACAGGTCGGCCGGGTCGCCATGGCCGAGTACACGCGCTCGTACTGGGCGGATGACAGCCAGAGCGATAGCGCACTGGCCACGATCGTCAAGAACACCGCGGCGGCATCCGACAACGACAATATCGTTGGTTGGGACGGCGATAGCGTAACTTTCTCCTACACGACCGAGACGTCCGGGACGCCGAACTTTCTCGTCGTTACCGGCACCGTCAACTTCGAGTTTCTGGTGCCGCTGATCCCTGTTCCCGACATCACCCTTCGGGCCCGGACCCGGGTGCCGCTGATCAAGTCGGACGCCTGAACCGGGGCTCCCACCGCCGCCTTCGCGGAACGGCCAGCCGGCGCCGAGGCTCGAAATCCACGCCGATATGGGCTATGTCGTTGTCTCGGACGGCGTTTTCGAACGCTGGCCGGCATCGTCGGTCTTCGGCCGAGCCCCGAAAGACCTCATGCAAGGACGGACAGGGTGGCATGAAACCTCGAACGAAACCGTTTCCGATTCTGGCCGCGCTTGCGGGCGCGTTGCTGCTCGCCGGCCCGGCCGGTGCTGAGGGCATCGTCAGTGGCATCGTCAACGCGCCGCTGTCGGCGGCGGGCACCGCGCGGGATGGCCGCGTCGGCATCAACGTCCACCTCGAGATCGATGAAGCATCGGGCCCCGACTTCATCGATCCGAAAGTGCTCGGCTACGGCCTCGGGCCGGGCGGACGGCTGGAGATCGAGATGGTCGAGGGCTTCGAGCGCGATTGGGCGGTGCCGCTCGGCCAGACGGCGATCATGCTGGTCACCGGGGCGCCGCAGCAGGGCCTGCCCGGCGACAAGGTCGGCTACGAGGTGACCGAGGGCGACAACGAGAATACCTTCGTGATCCGGCCGACGGCGGCCGACGGCCTGCCCTTCGCGACGCTGATGTCGCCGGCGCCGGGCGCCGGGGGAGACCCGATCCGCCAGCGCGGCATCAAGGTCCTGCATATCGGCTTCATGCAGTCGGCCTTCTACAATCGTGGCGAGCGGGGCAAGGTCGAGGTGCGCTTCTATGACAGCGCCGGCAAAATCGTCGATTCCGGCAGCGGCACCGTCGACTTCCTGGCCCAGCCGGTGCCACAGGTCTTGCCGACGAACTTCACCGACGGCCGGCGAAACCACAATTGGCAGCGGATCGGGCCAGGCCGGACGCTGGGCCGCGATGCGGGTACCCTGCCGCTCGCCTTGATGCTCTACGCCAAGGCGCCGGCGGGCAAGGCGGGCAATCGCTTCCGGGAAGGCATCGTCGGCGCCGGCGTGCTCTCGACGCGGCAGCTCAAGGCCATGCGCTATGTGCGGCCGAACGCGCTGCTGCGCTACGACGGCGGCCTCGTGATCCAGGATGGCGACGGCGACGGCAAGCTCGACCCGCGGAAGGACACCATCATCGGCGGCGTCATCGGCAAGGCGCCGGCGGGGGCCAGCGGCCAGGAGCTCCGCAGCCTGGAGCGGGACGGCGAGCCGGTGCTCTCGCAAGCCAGTGCCGATATCGTCTCGAAGGCCGGCAAGCGTTGGGGCGGCGCCATCATGCAGCTGCAGTTCAAGGCCGGAAATCTCACCGGCAAGTACCGCCCGACCATCGCCCTGCTGTCGCAACCGGGCAAGGTCATCAGCCCCGACGGCTCGGCCTTTACCTATACCGTCGTGGTGGAATGAGCCCGAATCGCGCGGTGCCCCATCATATCGATTGTCGCTCCACCCTTCGGCGCGCCATGTGCTAGGAAACGCGTTCGGTTCGGTTTCCTGTTCAGGGAGGGAGTAGCATGACGGAAACTCCAGGCGGCGGGTACGATTCAGGTGCCGCCCGCGACTTCATCGAGGCGCTCTGGGAGGCCGAGATCGTGCCCGAGCTGGAGCGTTATATCGCGATTCCCTGCAAGTCGCCGGCCTTCGACCCCGACTGGCGGGAGAACGGCCATATGGAGGTGGCGGTCGAGCAGATCGCCGCCTGGTGCCGGAGCCGCGAAATCCCCGGGCTGGAGCTCGAGGTGGTCCGCCTGCCGGGCCGGACGCCGCTGATTTTCATCGAGATCCCGGGCACCGCAGGGGCCAAGGACGACACGGTGTTGCTGTATGGCCATCTCGACAAGCAGCCGGAGATGACCGGCTGGCGCGACGATCTCGGCCCCTGGCTACCGGTGCGCGAGGGCAACCGCCTTTATGGCAGGGGCGGCGGCGACGACGGCTATGCCTCCTATGCCTCGCTGACGGCGCTGGAGGCGCTGCACCGTTTCGGCGGCGCCCATGCCCGGGCCGTGGTCCTGATCGAGGCCTCGGAGGAAAGCGGCAGCCCCGACCTGCCGGCCTATATCGACGCCCTGGCGGAACGGATCGGGCCTGTTAGCCTGGTCGTCTGCCTCGACGCCGGCGCCGGCAACTACCAGCAACTCTGGGGCACGACCTCGCTGCATGGCATCGCCGGCGGCCGGCTCGGCGTCGAGATCCTGGAAGAAGGCGTCCACAGCGGTGACGCCAGCGGTATCGTCGCCTCCAGCTTTCGGATCCTGCGCCGGCTGCTTTCCCGCCTGGAGGACGAGGCGACCGGCGCCATCCACGTCGCCTCGGCCAATGTCGCGATCCCCGAGGCACGGCGCGCCCAGGCCAAGCTGGCGGCGCAGCAACTGGGCGGTACCGTATACGAGAAATTCCCCTTCGTGGCCGGCGCCAAGCCGATGGGCGACGATCTGGCGGAGCTGATCCTGAACCGGACCTGGCGCCCCGCCCTCTCGATCACCGGGCAAGAGGGGCTGCCCGACATCGCCAGCGCCGGCAACGTGCTCCGGCCCCTAACCCAGGCGATGTTGTCGCTCCGTCTGCCGCCCACCGCCGATCCGGCCCGGGTCAACGCCGAGATGGAAGCCTTGCTCGGCGACGACCCGCCCTATGGCGCCCGGATCACCGTGGACTTCGATCACGCCGCCGCCGGCTGGCATGCGCCGGCCCTGGCGCCCTGGCTGGAGGCGGCGACGGAAGCCGCCTCCCTGGCCCATTACGGCCGTCCGGCCTGCTATATGGGCGAGGGTGGCTCGATCCCTTTCATGGGCCTCCTGGGCGAGAAGTTCCCCGAGGCGCAGTTCCTGATCACCGGCGTCCTGGGGCCGCAGTCGAACGCGCACGGGCCCAACGAATTCCTCGAGATCGCCTACGCCAAGAAGCTGAACGCCGCCGTCGCCGATATCCTGATGGCGCACGCGCTGCGGCCGGGCGGATAGCCATATGTCCCGCCTGCTCGATCTGGGGCCATTGCTGAACCCACGTTCGATCGCCATCATTGGCGCCACTCCCGACGCGACCCGGGTCGGTGGCCGGCCGCTCGCCTTCCTGCGCCGGTACGGTTTCGAGGGCACGATCTATCCGGTCAATCCGCGCTACCAGGAGATCGGCGAGCTTCCCTGCTATCCCGACGTCGCCAGCCTGCCCGAAACCCCGGAGATGGCGATCGTGGCACTGCCGGCGGCGGCGGTCGTCGAAGTGATCGGCGACTGCAACCGGCGCGGCGTGCCGGCGGCGACCATCTACACTTCCGGCTTCTCGGAGATCGGCGCCGAGGGCAAGGCGCTGGAGGCGGAGCTGCGGGCGGCGGCCGGAGAGATGGTGATCTGCGGCCCCAACTGTCAGGGCGTCGCCAACTTCCACGACCGGGTGGTCAGCAACTGGACCTCGGCGCTGGGCCGCGACGATATGGTGGCGGGGCCGATCGGTTTCGTCTCGCAAAGCGGCCTCTTCGGCGGCCTGATCGCGGCCAAGTGCATCGAGCGCGGCCTCGGCCTCGGCTATCTGGTCTCCAGCGGCAACGAGGTGGTGCTCGATTTCGCCGACGTGCTGGCGCATATGGCGGCGGATCCGCGGATCGAGGTGGTTGCCGGCTATCTGGAAGGGGTGCGCGACGGGCGGAAGCTCGAAGCGGCGGCCGAGGTGGCCCGGGCCAACGACAAGCCGATCGTGCTGCTGAAGGTCGGCCGCGTCGAGGAGAGCGCCCGCGCCGCCGCCTCGCATACCGGCTCGATGACCGGCGCTTACGAGGTCTACCGCGCCGCCTTTCGCCAGTGGGGCATTATCGAGGTCGACGACATCGAGGAATTGGTCGACGTCACCGAGGTCTTCGCCCGGCGCGCGCCCAGACCCAAGGGCGATCGGGTCGGGATCTTGACCAACTCCGGCGGCATCGGTGTCTTCTGCGCCGACAAGGTGCGCGAGGCGGGCCTCAGGCTGGCCGAGTTCGAGCCTCGGACGGTGGCGGCGATCACCGAACATCTGCCGACCTTCGGCGCGGCCCTGAACCCGGTCGACGTCACCTTGCAGACCCTGACCGATCCCGATGCGGTCGGCCGCCACATCGAGCACATGATGCGGGACGACGGTGTCGATGCAGTGGTCACTTTCTTCGGTGTGCAGTGGCTGAAGATCGACGAGGTGGTGGCGATGTTGGACCGGGCCCGGTGGGTGGCGGACAAGCCCCTCGTCGTCTCCTGGGGGCAGGGCGACCCGGAGGCGCCGCGCCGGCTTCGCGAATTGGGCATCCCCGCCTACGACGATCCCCTGAAGGCGATCAAGGCGGTCCGCGCGCTCCGCGCCCTAGCATTGAACCAGTCCCGTCCTGCTATAGATGTAGCGCCGGTTGATTCCGCCGAGGCGGCGGCCGCGGCGGTGCTGCTGCGGGAAAGGTTGGTCGAAGGCCCACTCGACGAAGCTGGTGCCAAGGCGGTCCTGGAAGCGGCGGGGCTGGCGGTGGCGCGCCGCGGCCTGGCGACCAGCGAGGCGGCGGCGACCGAGCTGATCCTCGGCCTCAGGCGCGACCCCACCTTCGGCCCGGTGCTGCTGCTCGGCACCGGCGGCGTCTTCGTCGAAACTTTGGGAGACGCGGTGCTGGGCCTGCTGCCGCTCGACCGTGGCCAAGCCGTGGCGATGGTGCAGGCGCTCCGAAGCTATCCCATGTTGCAGAGGGCCAGGGGCCGGGCGGAGGCCGATATCGAAGCGGTGGTCGAGGCGCTGCTCAAGCTCGCGGCGCTGGCGCTGGCGGCGCCCGAAATTCAGGAACTCGACATCAACCCACTGATCGTGCGGGCGGCCGGCCATGGCGCCGTCGCCGCCGACGCACTGATCCGAACCGAAGCGAACCGAGAGCAAAGGGAGTAAACAGAATGGTGAAAACACCCGAGTATTTTGCTGGCAAGACTATCGTCATCACCGGTGCCGCCAGTGGCATCGGTCGCGCCACCGCGGCGATCTTCGCCCGGGAGGGCGCCAACGTGGTCGCCGCCGACATCAACGCCGAGGGCGCCCGACGCACCGCCCAGCAGGTCGAGCAATTGGGTGCCAAGGCGGTCGCGGTCGAGGCCGACGTCACCCAGCGGGCCCAGGTCGACGACGTCATCAAACGGGCGCTGGACGACTTCGGTGCCATCGATTTCCAGTTCAATTCCGCCGGCTCGGCCTTCCGCCGCTCCAAGTTCCTGGAGATCGACGAAGCGCTCTGGGACCGGACCTACGACCTCAACACCAAGGGCGTCTTCCACTGCATGCAGGCGGTGCTGCCGCACATGCTGGAGGCCGGCGCCGGCGTCATCGTCAACGTCGCCTCGATGAGCCACAAGCGGGGCGGGCCCGGTGCCTCGATCCACTATGCCTCGGCCAAGGGCGCGGTCTTGAGCATGACCCTCGGCGTCGCTCGCGAATTCGCGTCCCGGGGCATCCGCTGCCTCTCGATCTCGCCGGGGCCGATCGACACGCCCTTCCAGGCCACCGCCGAGACCTCGCCCGAGCAGATGAAGCAGTTCCTGTCCGACGTGCCGATGGGGCGTTTCGGCGAGCCGGAGGAGATCGGCGAGCTGGTCCTCTTCATGTGCTCGGACGCCTGTGGCTTCATGACTGCCGACACCGTCTACGTCAACGGCGGCGGCGGCTGGCGTTAGCGCTTCAGATCATGGGCACTCGCTTCACCCCCCACCCTGGCCCTCCCCCACAAGGGGGGAGGGAAAGCCGTGGCGGCGACGGGACATAAAGCCCTCCCCCTCGATGGGGGAGGGTTTGGGTGGGGGTGGGGACGATGCTCGGACGATGGTCGATCGTCGACGCGAACGAATACGGCGATGCGGGAGAGAGAAAGATGACGGGCAGGCTAAACGGCAAGGTCGCGGTGATCACCGGCGGCGCCAGCGGCATCGGCCAGGCGACCGTGCTGCGCTTTCTGGACGAGGGCGCCCGGGTCGTGCTTGGCGATCTGAACGCCGACAGCGGGGCCGAGACCATGGCCCGGATCGCCGAGCGCGGCCAGACCGACGCCGCCGTCTTCCAGAACGCGGATGTCGCCGAGGAGGTCTCTATCGAGGCTCTGGTCGGCCGCGCGGTCACTGAATTCGGCCGCCTCGACTGCATCTTCAACAACGCCGGCGTCGGCGGCGCCTTCGGTCCGATCACCGAGACCACGGTCGAGGAATGGGACTATACGCAAGCGGTTCTGCTTCGGGGCGTCTTCCTCGGCATGAAGCACGCGGCCCGGGTCATGAAGGACCAGGGCGAGGGCGGTGTCATCATCTCCACCGCCTCGGTCGCCGGTCTCGGCGGCGGCGGCGGGCCGCACGGCTATTCGGCGGCGAAGGCGGGCGTCGTCAACCTGACCCGCGTCGTCGCGGTCGAGCTGGCGCACTATTCGATCCGCGTCAACGCGATCGCGCCCGGCGCCATCCGCACGCCGCTGCTGCACTCGGGCCGGGAGACCAAGATCGAGGCCATGGTCCGGACCAAGACGCCTTGGCCCCGCCTCGGCGAGGGCAGCGACATCGCCGGCACCGCGACCTTCCTCGCCTCCGAGGACGCCGAATACATCACCGGTCAGGTCCTGGTGGTGGACGGCGGGGCGCTGGCCGCCGGGCCGGACTTCTGGGGTCACGGCCCGGACGCGATCTTCCACCGCAAGGCCGGCCTCAATCAAGGCTCGACCGGTGTCGAGGCCACGATCCGGGAGGTCTCCGACGGCGAATAGCCGACTTCAAGCGACGAAAGAGCCTCGTTGATCGGAAATCCGGCCGTCGAGTACCGCCGCCAGAATGCGCCCGGCGCGGCCGGCGGAATCCGTCATGGAGGTCTGCTGGCGGCGCTCCAGATAGCGTTCGAGGAGACGCGCCTCCTCGGCGAAGCCCCAAGCCTCCGGCGCCGTCGCGTCGAGCCCGCCGCCCAGGTCCTCGACCGCCTGGCGCAGCGTTCGGGCGAGGTGGCGGGGGTGGTTGACATGCTGGTCCAACAACAGGGCGACGCCGTACTCCGACGTCACGTAGGCGCTGAGCGGCGGCCGGCGGAAGATCTCGATCCGGGCCATGGCGTGGCGGAGTTGGACCCGTCCGACCGCCGGGTCGGCGCCGGCGCGCCCGAAGCGCCAGGCCCAGGTGAGGCTGCGCAGCTGCTCCTTCTCGGCCGGGGTTCGAAGCACTTCCCCTGCCAGCACGATCCGGCCATAGGCGAGGCGGCCTCGAACCTCGGCGACGTCGAGCCCGTGGACGGCGAAGTGGCGCCCGAAGGCCGCCGGCTCTTCCCGCTTCAAGCGCTCGAGCAGCGCCGCCAGCTCGCCCTTGGCGCTACCCTGGCCGGCACTCCACTGCAGGCAACCGAAGGAGAGGAAGGCCGCGTCCCATGTGTTGACGGCCTCCAGCCGGCCTTCGTTCGCCGAGACCGCGCCGAGGACGCGGAGCGCCGAGGCGGAGCTGTCGGCCAGCAGATCCCCATGCGCGGCGGCGAACTGGTCGACGGTGGTTCGGCCCCGGTTGTAAACGCCCCTGCGATAGCGTCGCGCGAAGACGCTGCCGTCGGGCGCCGCTGCGTTTTCGCCGTCGAAGCGGAATTCGCCCTCCGGTGCCTTCGCTAGCGCCACGTAGCGGGCGTAGACATAGCCCCGCCGCCGCCCGGCCCGGATTCGGAGCCATTGGCCGTCCCGCCCCAGGACCCGAACCTTCTCGCCATGGCGAAGCGCGCCGATCCGCCGCCCGCCAGGACCGGCCCTGAGGTTGAGGCCGGCTGTCGCTGTAACGGTTCCGGTCTCGGCCATGTCTTCGCCCTCCTCGGCTTCATTCGGGAAGGCCGAGGAATAGCAGGGCAAAATGGCCGAAAGGCGGCGCTTCCATGGCGCCTTTCGGTCGGCGGAGAGGAACGATCGTCAGATTTTCTTCGCCCGACTTTCCAGAAACGCCGTCATCACGCGGGTCGGCTCGCCGCTGGCGTAGGCTTCCCGCTGCATTGCCGTCGCCTTCCGAATCGCCGCTTCGAGGGCCGCGTCGGTCGCTTCGGCGAAGGCACGCTTGGTCAGGCGGAAGGCGAGCGGCGGCAATTGGGTGAGCTCGCGCGCCTTTGCCACCGCGGTCGCCAGCACCTCCGCCTCGGGCACGATTTCGCTGATCAGGCCCAGATGCCGGGCCTCTTCCGCGGTCAGGAAACGCCCCGTCAAAGACAGCTCGACGTTGGCGGCCTGGCCCAGGTACCAGGCCATGATGGCGGAGCCGATGACGCTCGGCAGGCCCGCCTTGACCTCGGGCTGGCCCATGCGAACGCCGGCGTGGGCGATCCGGAGATCGGCCATCAGCGCGAGCTGAAAGCCGGCGCCGGCGGCGATACCGTTCAGCGCCACGACGCAGGGCTTCTCCAGGTGGCGGACCGTGTTGAAGAAGCGAAGTGCCAGGGCCGATTGCTCGGCGACGTCGTCCGGCCCGAAGGCGACCGCTTGCGAGAGGTCCTGGCCGGCCGAGAAGGCCCGGCCCACTCCCGTCAGGACCACGGCCGCGATATCATCGTCCGCCGCCAGCTCGGCCATCGCCTCGATGAAGGCGGTGCGAAGCTCGGTCGTGATCGCGTTCAGCTTCTCCGGCCGGTCGAGGCTGAGAATTGCGATCTCCCCCTCGCGCGCGATTCCGACCGAGTCTGACATGGTGGGTCTCCTCACTCTGGGGCTGACCCTTGGCAGTCTAGCAGAAGGAGAAAGCTCGACTACCAGCGCAGCACCAACTCGCCGCCGCGGACCTCGTAGGATTCGAGGCGACCAAGGAAGCCGATGCCGAGGAGCGAGCTTCCACTCATCTCGGCCTCGTTGACGATGGCGGGCAGGTCGTCGAGCCTGAGCGGCCCGATCTCCACGCTGTCGAGCCGGATCGGCGCGGCGCGCACGGTTCCGTTCGCGGTCTCCATCCGTAAGGTGTAGCGAAGCCGATCGGCGTCGTAGCCGAGCCTCGTCGCATCGTCGCGGCTCAGCACGATGTTGGTGGCGCCGGTATCGACCAGGAAGCGCACCGGCCGGCCGTCGACCAGGGCCTCGACCCTGAAATGTCCGTCGTTGCCGGCCCGGAGCGCGATCGCCCGCTCGCCGAACGCCACACCGCGATGCGGCAGCAGCTCGCCCAGAACCCGATCGCTTATGGCGCCCAACTCGAAGCGATAGCTGTAGCCGACCAGCAGCACCATCGCGATCGCGACCCAGGCCAGTGCCTGCTTCAAGGTGGTGGCGAGCGGCAGGTAGCGGCCGACCAGGATCGAGCTGGAGACCAGCACCAGCAGAATGGTCAGGTAGACGACGCGCAGCCAATCGTCGCCCGAGGAGACCGCGTCCGGAAAGCGCCAGACCAGAAAGCCGATCAGGCCCAGCACGGCGGCGGCGAAGACCAACCAAGAATAGCCGCGGCGTCCCGGCGCGGGTTTCCGATCCGGCGGCCGGCCCCAAGGGTCGCGGGTCTCACCCATTCGACTGATTCCCTGTCATTTTCGAGACCCGGGCGCGTTCTATTTGCCGAGCCGGCGCGCCTCTTCGTCCATCACCACGGCGACGCGGCCGAGCGAGCGGCGGCCGAGCACCGTGGCCATGGCCTCGCGGAAGTCGCCGAGCGCGAAGCTGTGCGAGACCCTGGGTTGCAGCCGTCCCGCCTCGAACCAGGCGAAGAGTTGGCGCATCCCCTCGTCCAGCCGATCGGCGTATTCCAGACGCACGTCGTCGGGACCCCAGCCGAAATAGTAGCTCATGTTCAGGCCCGAGACGGTGATGTTCTTGACCAGCAGCATGTTGGCGGGGATTTGCTGGATCGTGCCGCCGGCGAATCCCACCGGCATGATCCGCCCCTCCGGCGCGATGCAGCGCAGGGATTCGGCGAAGACCTCGCCGCCGACCGGATCGTAGATCACGTCGGCGCCGCGACCGTCCGTCAACTCCAGCACCGGCTCGCGAAACGGGCCGTCGCGGTAATTGATCACATGATCGGCGCCGTGCGCCTCGGCAATCGCAATCTTCTCCTCCGACCCCACCGTCGCCAGCACCTTGGCACCCAGGATTTTACCGATCTCGATGGCGGCGATGCCGACCCCGCCGACGGCGCCGTGCACCAGCAGGGTCTCGCCTTCCCGCAAGCGAAGCAGATGCGGCCAGATCAAGGCGGCGTATGAGGTCGCGTAGGAGTTGGTGAAGCAGATCGCCCGGTGGAACGCCAGACCGTCGGGGAGTGGGAAGACGTGGAACTCCGGCGCCGTCGCGGCTTCCGCCAGGCCGCCCCAATCGACGATGGCGCAGACCCGGTCGCCGACCCTGGCCCGCGTCACCTCGGGCCCGGTCTCGGTGACGATACCGGCCACTTCGGTGCCCGGCACGAAGGGCAGGGGCGGTTTGCGTTGATAGCGGCCCTGAACCATCAAGCTGGTGGCGAAACTGACGCCGGCGGCCTGGGTCCCTATCCTGACGTCGCGGGGGCCGAGCGGGGGCACCCGGCAATCCTCGATCGCCAGCTTGTCGAAGTCCGTCCACTGCTTGACCAGAACGCCGCGCATATCCTTCTCCCTCGCGTCGAAGGTACCGCTTCAGGCCGAAACTTCCCGACCACTGCGTCCAATTCGGTGGCGCCGGCGCGGCGTCGAGGTCCGCTTCAACCGCCGAGATCGCAGGCGAGCCGCCAGATCTTCGAGTGCTTGTCGAAGTTGATGCGCTTCGATTTGGCCTTGCGGCGAAAAGCGTCTTCCAATTGCGCCCGCAAGTCGGCGTCGAGTTCCGAGAGCTCCAATTCGATCGTGGCCGGCGTGGCCGCGCGGCGTGTTTTGGCCCGGGTCTGGCGCGGCTTCTTGTTGTTGCCGCTATCGTCGGCGCCGTTGAAAATGCTGTCCCAGCCGGCCCGATAATCGTCGGTGGAGACGCTGGAGAAATAGCTGATCGACCGTGACGAGCCACCGGATTTGGCGCCGGATGAAGTACCTGAACCGGCGTCGGGCTTGGCGTCGGACGACGTTGCCGCATCAGTCCCGGACTTGGTGCTGCTGTCCGTGGACGCCGAGCTTTCCTTCGACTTGGCGGTGGCTTTCTTGGTCGTGGTGGTGGCTTTCTCACTCATCGTAGCGGGACCTTCTCAAACCGGTGATGGTTTCTCGAATTTCGGAGCTTTCCTCTCACACTCGGCGGGAAGAATCAACGGGCCGGTGATGGTCGTGGCGCGTCTTGTGTCCGCCGGGCCGCTGTCGCAGAGTCGTCCCCTCTTCGGCGCTTCGCCTTGCCGACGCGGTGGTGGCGAGGGGGCGCCGCATGATAGGGGAGCGAGGATATGCGATTGGGGTTTCTTACTGTTGGGCTGGCCATGCTGGTGGCCGCCTGTGGTACCGGCGAGGTCGAAAAGAAGACGGCACCCACCGTGGCGACGCCATCGGCCAAGCCCGCCGGGCCCGCCAAGCCCGCGCCCGACGCGAGGCGCCTCGATTCAGGCCCGGTGCCGGAGAACGAGAGCGAGATCGCCCGCACCTTCGAGCGCGCCTTCGTGGCGATGCCGGGCCAAGGCGGCGGCCAAACCCTGGCGACCCGGATGGGTGCAGAGCCGCTCGCCGACTATTTGCGTGCCGCCGGTGCGGTCAAGTTCCCCACCGTCCTCTATCTTCACGGTTGCGCCGGCCTCAACGGCCTGACGCCGCTCAGGGCCATGGCCAGGCGCGGCTTCGCCGTCGTCGCGCCGGACAGCTTCGCGCGCCGCTTTCGCCCCCGGCAGTGCGACCCGGTCTCGCGGACCGGCGGTCGCAACGTCTACGTCTTCGATTTTCGGGCGGCCGAGATCTCCTACGCGCTGCACCGCTTCCGGCGCCTGCCCTGGATCGACAAGCGCCGCCTCTTCATGGTCGGGGTCAGCGAGGGCGGGTTGGCGGTGGCGCAGTACCGTGGCGACGAGTTCCGTGCCCGCGTCATCACCGAGTGGACCTGCAACGGCAGCCCCCTGGTGCGGGGCCTGGCGGCGGCGCCCGACGAGCCGGTGCTGGCCGTGGTTCGTGCCGACGATCCCTGGTACACGCGGGTCCGGGGCCGGGGACAGCGCGGTGACTGCGGTGCCTTCTTCGGGCCCCGGCCGCGTTCGCGCTCGATCGTCATCAAGAAGGGCCGACGTCACGACGTCTTCAAGGACAAGCAGGCGATCGGTGCCATTCTCGACTTCCTCTCCGAGGAATCGAGACGCAGCGCCTACCGCGGCTCCTGAACGACGCTCTGGAAGTTTTCCAGCGGCGACGGCGAGGCCGAGTAGCGCCAAGAGAACAGGCCCCGCCGAGGCGGGGCCTGTCTCGAAGCACGCATACTACGAGTAAGCGTTCGACAACTGAGTCTGGACGGCGACGAAGAAGTTGTTCAATTCGTCACCGATGGCGAACACGGCGGCGATGATGGCGACGGCAATGCCGGCCGCGATCAAGCCATATTCGATGGCGGTGGCGCCTTCCTCGTCGGAAACGAACTTCCGCTTCAGACCATGCAGACTAGCTTGTGCCTTGGCGATTAACCCTAACATGGAGGATCCTCCTCTATTGACCATAACCATCAGCAGCACCGTGAAGGGAGTACGAGCGGCCCGACCTCCACATCACCTAAATGGGTATGAAGTGGCGCGGGCGCAACCTTTCTTTACCCGACATTCCCCGGATGATCGCCGGTTCCGGCCATCAGAGTAGCCATTTGGGCCCTTGACGGCAATTTCGAAGTCGATGGGCTGAGGCAAGACGCTC
>PVBE010288606.1_pt1 | contig 29479 bp, 33 predicted proteins | sample 1631181 | NCBI WGS metagenome assembly PVBE01 (sample SAMN08397723, study PRJNA350692) | Marine metagenome, whole genome shotgun sequencing project. | isolation source: water | place: Pacific Ocean | collected 2012-04
CCTACTGAAGTCCATCCTGGATTTCCTTGCTGTGCGTCAGCAACGTATATTTGGGCACTGTCTTCAGCAGTATCATATACTATTGTACCGTAAGCAGGTGACGGTAGAGCAGTAGTTATAGCAGCAGCATTAGCATACTTAGGAATCTCAAGGTAGGATCCACTACCACTCAGTTGCAAGATCTTAATCAGTGCTTGCGTTGTGGTATCAATGTTATTACCATTAATCTTAGTATGTGCCATATGCTATTCCAATCCCTGTTCTATTTATTAGATAGGTAACTCACGTATCTCTACATGATCTGAAGTTGTAGGTGCGTCACCAGCACCAAACACTACGTTAGTACCATTAGTGTCAACAGTATAGTTCACATCAGGATGTTGTAAGACACCATTGATAGTGACTATGACTGACTTAGAGTTGTGAACAACACCAGAGTATGAAGTAATTGGATACGTTAATGTTGTACCATCTCCTTGTGATCTTCTAGTGATATACTTGTCAGGTGCAACACCACCACGTCCATCAACTCTAAGGTCACCAGTTAATCTAACTGATCCTTCAACCTCTGCACGATATGTTGCTGACGTTGCTCTACCTATACCTATATGTTGTGTTGATCCATAGGTATCAATGTTAATGAATCCAGTATTAGTTAGACCAAACTTAACCCATGCTGAATTATAATACATCCAACCTAAGTTAGCACCAGGTGTCCAGTCAATATTATATACAATATCACCATCACTAGGTGCATTGTAGTTCTGTACATTAGTTAAGTCTGGTGTTCCTTGTGCTATACCACCAGTAACCAATTCAGGTGCTAGTAATGTAGTCTTAAGAACAGTACCATCATTATTATTGTATGTTAATTTCTTCGCTAATATATTATTTGAAGCAGTAATAGTACCTTGGAATGTAGCAGGACCACTGAAGATTGATTCTAAGTTGTTAGATGCACCACCAATAACTGTTAGTTTATCAGTTATAACAACTTCAGAGAATGTTTCAATCGTAGTATTCTCTTCACCCAATACATTCAATTGTGCAATATCTTCTGAAGTTATCTGACCTGTAACTGGGTTAATAACTTGGTTACCAATGAATAGGTCACCATTAGAGTTAAGTCCAGAGTAGAATGCAACTCCTGCCTCTTCTTTCAATGACTGTGATAGTCTAACTTGAGCATCACTTAGTGTCTCAACTTGTGTTTGAGGGAATGCAGTTGAATAGTTACCTGGACCAAATCCAGTGTATTCAAATGTATGGTTACCTGATCTTAGAATTGAGTGTCGTCTTAACTCTACGTTGATAGGATTAAGATCACCATCAGCATCTTCTAGGATAGGAATCTTTCTAGTTTCTTCATCACCTAAGCGAGAAGTTAGTGGAATATTTGATAATGTATTGTTAATACTATCCCAACCTGGGTTACTACCAGCGACCCAACCTGCGTCTGCTAATAGGAACTTAGTTGACTCCTTAGTTATACTTCTTTGGTCGTCTTTGTTAGGTGTAGGTGATGCACCATCAGTACCATATACTAGACCAATTGTTTCATTATCTGCAATAGATACTGACTCCGTTGGGTCATCATTAGGGTTATCTCTGTCAAATGAAGGATATACTTCATTAACGTTTTGTGAGAATCTAAAGTCATCAAAGTTTGATGTAGTTGGTGTTATTGAACCACACAATAGTGTTAGGTAATATACACCATCAGCAATACCACGTTCAAATGCAGTTACAGTCTCAACTTCGTAGATATAATAACATTTAGAGAGGTTATAATTTGTCTGGTCAGTATTATATGGTTGTAGAACAAATCCAGTAATAGGTGCTCTTGGAAGAGGTGGATTCTGATCTTTAGGTATTACATAACGCACACGATATGTTCTATCTTTCAAGTTACGTGCGTCAGGTACTCTCTTAATAAATGTTGTTGGTGTAAAGTTTAGACTATTGTATATTGTATTGTTTACAAGAGTAGAATATATCTCATTGTTAGTTGCATCTACTGATAGATACCAACCACCAACCTGATTAGGTGTACCATTTATAGTATAGGTAGCACTATCATATTGTAATGGTGATCCTGTTCCACCAGCACTTGTACCTGATACAGCAGGACCATATGGGTTAATCTTTGCTGATTGTACACTTGCTTGTGTTGCACCTGATGGTATCAACAAACAATATAATTTATCTGGTACTGTTAAAGTTTGTCTAGCACCTATAACGTAACCCTGTACCTTATTCTGTGGTGGTGCAGTCTCACTTGTGTAACCGTATATATAGAGTCTTGTTCCTAGTGTACCACCCTGTGCTGCTAGTGCTGCGTTAATAGTTTTAGTTCTTGATATGTCTAAGTTAGTCCAGTTAACTGATACTTCTGGTACATCACTCAATGACTTAGGTGGTATGATGTGTGTTAACGTACCTGCCTTATCCTTAGTGAATGCTGCTTTCTTAAATCCTTTTGATCTTAATGCTGTGTTACCAAAGTTACTGTTACTGTTGGTGATTGACATGTCAGCACCAGCATATCCAGCGAAGTGATCTGCATATCCAACAGCGAACACCGAGACGACCTGAATGAATGCGTCACTACTTGCTTTAATGTGAGTGTGTCTCCATCCTTTCTTATACTCTGCGAAACCATCTAGGTGAGAACCTGCTCCTCCTTCATCATAGTTTCCAGTTGATGCGTTATATTTAACAAATGCTCTGTCGTCTTTCTGTAGTGATAGTCCAGTAAACTGAGCAACAACCATAGATTTAAATCCAGTTGCCTTACTACCATCTGCATGCATACCTTGTAGACCCCATGTAGATCTCAAGGAACAGTTAAAGACATAAGGTGATGCTGAGTCAACAGTATCAATCTCAACCTTAACTACCATGTTAGAACCAATAGCATTACCAGTAGGTTCTTCTGCTAATTGGTATGTAAATACGTTACCACTCGCAGATGTAACAGCGAATGATCCATTATATAATAGTGCATCAAGTTCTGACTGTGGACCTGTTGATCCTGTAACACCAGAAATATTGACGTTAACTCCAACAGAGAATCCGTGGTTCTTAGGGTTACCATCAGCATCAACAGTAACAGCACTAGCAGTGTTACCATTACGTGTGATCTGTAGAACTCTAAACTCGTCAGAAATAGGTCCAACAATTCTATTCTCTTCAACTCTTGCCTGTATCTGGTCTTGTGCTGGATCACCTGAAGTATCAGGGATAGTTGCGAATGCTCTTGATACCTTCTGATAATATATGTCTAGGTCAGTTCTTTCTAGTAAGTCAGGTATAGTAGACTGTGTAATCTCTGTACTATTAGGAACAGTTCCAGTAGTATTAATTAAATAGTTTAAACTATTATTACCATCAGCAAAGTTGAATGATGTTAATCTATGGTGTGAATATGATGGTGGGATTGTTTCTGCACTATCTGGTTTGAAATATACACCAGTAGCATCTCCATCAAATAAACTAAACTGCCAGAAATAACAACCACCAGTTACCCTAAAGATTGCAGATTCACCTGGTACTTGCTCTACAGTGTTAATACCTTTAGACGGATATGTTGTAGGATATGGTATATATTTTGGAATAATCTTAGTACGTCTAAGATCCATACCAACAATAGAACAACCTCTAGGTACTATACATCCACCTTCAACTGAGTTATACTTATATAATACATTGTTAGGTGATGTTATATCAAAGTTAGAGTTAGCATCAAGTGGTGGAATGTTTGTATATAATACTTCGCCTGGTCTGTTATCAATAATATACTCTGACGGATAGAGCATGATACTAAAAGCATCAAACTCGTCATTACTTAATCCAACACGATATGAGAAACGTGCTACCTCAAGGAATGCTCGTTGCAAACTTTTAAATGGACGCAAACTAGAGTTACCTCTGTTGTCTATTGCATCAGAGGCATCAAAGTCATCAGGGTTGACGTATATAATACGTCCAGTTCTGGACGTAATAATATTTTTGAGTCTAGTTAGTGCCATTTATTTAGAATCTATATATGAGTTAATGATCTATGGGGATTAGTCTCCACCTTCTCCACCATCAGTTTGATAAGCATCTGAACGCTGATACAATGTAGTAGAGTATTCTGCTACTGTATCTTGGAACGCATCCAATATGAACGTCACTTTACCATTAGTTGCTTTAACTTTAATGGATTGTCCAGGTCCGATTATAATACCCTTATTATGTTCAGAAACATTAGTAGCAATAGCATCTGCTTGCACATACAAGTCTGCATCAGAATCATTACTTACACTACTAATAGTAGCAGTATTTTTAGTAGCAGATACCTGTCTAGGTGATTCAATGAATGTATCTGATCCTACCCACAATGCAGAACCAGGACCATTTGCTACCTTGGTGCTTGTACCACTGTGACTTAGTACAGTACTGTAACTATCACCAGCAATAGTGTTAATAGTATATGTTGCGTTACGATATAGGAACTGGTTAGTTGTTATCCAATCAGATACAACACCAAGACCACTCTCTTCTTCTTGTGAATATACCCAGATCTCATTATATACGAACTGGTTAGACATAGTAAAGAATGAATCACTATCCTGATAAGTAGCATCTGCTTGGTCATGTGGATACCAGTTACTTACAGGTTCAGAAGCAGATAGATCATACTGCACATAAGCACCACCAGATCCAGCAGTTCCTGAAGTAGTTTTACCCTCAGTCCACTCAGCACCACCGTTGTTTGTACCACCAGCAGTAGTAGAGAACTGTAGTACCTTACCAGTCATTGAGTTATCACTAACATCAAACTTATAAGTTCTATCAGTTAATAATTGTGGTTGTTCTTGTAAGTAATACTGATAAACAGAACCACCAGCACCATCGTTGAATACTAATTTACCAACAGCAGTAGCAATACCACCAGTTGATATAGTACCTACAGTTGTAGATGATCCACCAGTTAGTACGTTACCTTCAGCAAATGTACCACCAGTTATATCACCAACCCAAACAACACCAGCATCGTTTTCACCTGGAACAAATTCATAAACAACACCACTCACACCTGCACCATTGGTGACTGTCTCACCGTTTGCGTAGTCAGGTTCAGCAGAACTGGTTCCATCATCTACGTTTTCAAGAGTAAATGCTATAAGAGACTTAAACTTTGTGAGGTATGTAGTAACAGCAGGGTCAACAACATCTAATAGATATGCACACTTCTCACCATCAGTACTTGTAAATTTAGTACCAGGAATAGCATCCTCTAATGGTATTGAAGCAGATAATGTCCACTTAACATTAGTAATTACATCACCTCGGTGCAGTTTATATGTTGCTGCATTCAGTGTTAGATCTTGATCATACGGTCTTAAAGATACTTCGTAAGTATCTGAACCTGTACCATCACAACTAGCGACAAGAGTACCAGTAGTGCTACTCTTCACATCGTTCTTAAATATAGTTGTTTCGGTATTGGCAGCGGGTTTTGAGTTCGCCAGCACTCCTGTATTAGTTGCCATTTCTTAAATTTGAGATAGATAAAGTTGTTGTTGACGGACTTTTGCTGTTAATCTTTGAGCACCAATACCAGCACCAAAGTTAACATCATCTAGTGTTACGTTCTGAGTAGATAATAGTGTAGCATCTGAGTCAGGGAACTTAATTGTTCTTGCATCAGTGATATTTGATAGATCTAGTGTGACCTTACGATCTGTCTCTAAATCATCTATAACTACTGGTCTATTTAGTTCCTTATTGGATAACTTCTGGGAAGCATTGACAGTAGCAATCTCACTGGAACCAGTAGACTGATTCATGTCCTTGAATGGGAACTTGAACGCATAGTTCAAGTTTTCAAACTGATTACTAAGATCAAAATTGATACGTTTAGTAGCAGTAGTTATATCTGCTAGAATCAATCCTTGAATAACCTTACTACTTAAAGTCTGTGTTGCCTCAGCATATACTACAGTACCAGATAAATCAGGATAGGTAGCAATACGATTGGATGTTAATGCAGAAGTATCATAGGTGACTGTTGGGTTATCAGTAGCAGTACTTGATGTAAACTTACAGTTAACAAAATTCTTTCCACTAGCAGTCTGAGTTGATAGATCATCTAACAATTCAGAAGTAGTAACAGCAATACCAGGATCAGGTAACTGATATGTCTTAGTACCTGTTACAGTATTATCCCAGTCAAATGTAAACCTAGCATTCTTTTCAGTATTACCAACACCATCACGAATAGTGAATCTTTGGTCTTCTACAAATATATCTTTATTAGTAATAATCTGGTTTGTGTCATCACCAATTAATACTGTACCTCCACCAGAGGATATTTCAGGTAGTGTGAATACCCTAGTACCACCAGTATTACCTATATTACCAACTTCAAACCTTGCTTTACGAGTATTATCACTGCTATCTTGAAGAACCAATAGGTTATCATTCAACAGTAATTGTCCCGTAACCTCTACACGACCTGCACCTTTAGGTGAGATAATAATATTTGAGTTTGTAGCACCGTCATCAGCAACAGTCAATAAGTTCGTTGAAGAACCATCATTATTAGCAATCCTAGAAAGATATAAACCACCATCACCAAATGCTATTCCGATCTGATCGTAAGCATTCTGATAGATCCCTGAATTCCTATCAAGGTCAAAAGCCAGTCCTGGTGCAGCTTTTGTACCTGCTGGAATTGTTTTGAAAAGTTGATTTACCTTTGCTTTTCTATTCGGAATTAGAGGGTCAGATACGACAACAGGGAGAATTGCTTCTCCCGACAGGTTAGCGTCATCTATTCCATCTAACTGTGATATCTTTTTGGTTGCCACAGAAAATATGCTATGCTACAAGTTTATTTATACAGAATCTTCCTGAAGTTCTTGATACTTTTCGGCCTTGAGGTATTCTACAGTAGTGGCGACATCATTCATTGCATCCCTTACTTCTGGCCTCTGACCAGTTTCCTGGTGATAGTCCTTACCAGTAGGTGCATAGTGTCTTGTATATAGTGACCATCGCCACTGTTTCATGTCTTCAGAGTACCAGAGTTGGATTCTCATATACCAAAAGTCTTATGATTTATTTAGGTTATAGTGTATTGTATTTTACCAATCATCATCGTCTCCTTGCAAGTCTTTAACCCACTGTTGACGACTACAAAATCCGTGGGCATCTTGTTCACCATCCATATGGTATGAAGTATGCATGACTTCTATACCAACAAAGAAAATGATCATCATCATTGGCAGATGCCATAGAGGATGCCCAAAGACTTCACAAAACTCCTCGTAATACTTACGAAAGGGAGTCTTCTCAGGTGACATCTTTCTTTTGCTTTTCTATGAAAGCACGTAGTTCTGGTCCTTCTTCCCACTCCCAAGTTTCTTCACGACCCTTCTTGTCTATTTTTGTGAAGGACTTTTTTTCTATGCGATCAGGATTAAGTTTCATCATTTTAGATAGGAATGAATGATAGTGATAAGTCTGTACCGTTATCGTTCTCAGTGATAACATTAAATGCTACTGTGATACGAGGTGCATCTGGTTCATCAGGTGGACCATCAGCAACAACTTCATGTGGTACTTTACCTGGTCCTATGTATAATTTACCAACTTCATTTTGTATTCTATGTACCTCTTCTTTACCTTTATAGAATACTGTTGATGTATTCTGAGGATATATTGAAACATATCCATGTGTAGGATACGAATGATTGTGATATGCCATCAGATCATCAACTGAATGAGTGTTAACCCAACATTGCATCCATGCTCTACTATCATTTCCAATGTAATCTCTAATTGCTGCTCTCATTTGGCAGTATAGATCATACATTACTGTGTTACCAGCAGCACACCCAAATATATTATAGTATCCGTAACACCAAGATACGTTAGGTCGTTCAACAATGTGTTCATGTCTAAGATTAGGATTTTTTTGAGATGGAATGTGGACGTTATCTAATTTCTCTGATACACGACCAGCGACTTCACATAATGTATTACAGAGTTCAATTTGCTTGGTACGACATAATTCTATGTCATATACCTTATACTCTATCAAATTTGAACGCTCCTTTGTTGCTCCCGTAGGTGAGTTTTCCATTCTTAAATCCACGATCCCAAGAAAAATAATTGTTTTTAGTTAATCTGCCTTCATAAAAGACATCGGTTCCTTCGTAAACGTAGTCACCTGCTAACTGCCACTCACTACCATGAGGTCTCCACTTAAGAGAATGACCTATGGGTGTCCAGTCTATCTTATGTATGTCAAGAATGACCGTACCGTTAGCATCTTCATGTGCATTGAAGCATCTTTCACGATAAACTACTCCATCGTTCTGATACCACTGTTTAGACTTCAGACGAGAATCGCCTAGTAAGTCCCACTGAATCCATGACCAGACATAACCAGTCGGGTCAGATTGTGCTTGTTGCTTGTTACTCCAAACTCCTGCTATTGTGTTGAGGAAGTTTTGGATTCCACCTGTGCCATCCATTCTTTTTTGTGTTCCTCCACTTGTTCAACAATATCCACTGGTATGGTAGGTTTCTCAACCAGTGGTACTAACATGACCATCTTACCATTACCTAGGTCAATTCGGAAAGGTTGTTGTTGATCATAACACAAATCTGTTACAAACTCCATGTTTGAGAACAGACGTTCTATCGGTAAATCTAATGGTTGTTTCATTGTTTAAATTCAACATTCAGTTTTGCATCAGATAATGCACCGACCATGTTCCATGCAGTCTCACCAGAGACCATGTTCTCGTCACAAAAATACTGAATAGTATCTTCAAGGATTTCCTTGAGTTCTATTAGTTGTTGTTGGCGTTCCATTGAAAGATCGTTCATAGCGATATTATACCATAGATTTAGTTGAGTTGGATAGATGCTCCAGAAACCTTAACAATTCCCTTAGCAGTAAGAGTCATTGCTAATCCAGCAGTAATCGCTACAGCAGCACTAGCAGTAATATTAGCAGCACCAGCAGCAACGTTTGCCGAGAATACACCAGCAGCGACTGTGAATAAAGCACCACCAGCAGCACAGTTGACTAGGAAAGGACCAACTGTGTTAATAGAAAATCTTGGAATAGGATCAGCAGATGGAGCAGGGAATAGTACATAGTCAACAGGACCACCAACTGTACTGAATATACCTGTCTTACCTTTAGGTATGATACCTGTAATAGTATTGATGAAATGATACTCCGCAGGAGCAGTCATTGTAATTGAGTTAGCAGCAGATAATTTTATCTCACCAGCATTGATTTCATATGATGTTGCGTCAATCTTAGTAGTACCCTGTGGACTGATAACCTGTGCTTGAGTTCCACCCTTACCAGCAACAGTGGATCCAATACCCTGTATTTGTATATGTCCTTTAGCATCAACTGATAAGTCAGAACCAATGTTAACCATTGCCTTCTGGTTCTTACTTCCTCCTTTGTTAGGAGCACACTGAGCATTAACAAACAGACCACCACCAACATCAAGGTGGAAATCACCTGAACATTTTAATCTTATATCACCATCAACAGTTTCAATCCAATGACCACCTGTGGTTGTTGCTTTATCCTTACCAACATCCATTGTGAAGTTGCCAGGTTCCTGAATGTGCGTAGCGACTAATGGATCTGGTGCTTCTGCTTTTTGATCTGGGTTAACTCTAGTAGATTCCTTTGCAGCATCCTCTTCTGACATTCCAGACTCAACAAGAGCTTTATACCTTGTGAGTTGTTTATTATCCAATGACACACTATGGACTGTCATTCCACTAGCAGTCTTAACTACAGTTGCATCACGACCTGGTGTGCTCAACTGCATATTATATGCACCATTAATAAAGTTCTGGGCAGCAGTTAGATATGGTGAGGCATCAGCATATATGGCATCAAAGAGGTTAGACTTACCTCCACCTCCACAAGGACCATATTTCTCTCCGATCTTATCTTTTAAATTATCTAAATCATCTGCGGGACATTGTGTAGAACCTAGTAGTGGATAGAATCCCATCGGATCCTGTGCATTCTTACCTGCTTCTCTTCCACAACCACCAAAGTCAAACAAACTGAATATCAATGAGATTAACTGTCCTATACTTGCTAGGTTAATCTTATTCATATCAGTAGCAGCACTCATAATATCCTTGCCACTTTCCCATGCTTTTGAAAGTGTACTGAATCCTTCAGCAACAGATGTTGCTGCTTTAACAAGTTGCAATGCAGAAGTAACAACACTTAAACCTTCACGAACTGCACATGTAACTGACTCAATTAACTTCTGCATACCAGCAGTAGCAGCAGTCATGGCATCCATAGCTTTCCCAATGATATTATCAATAATACCGTTGATCGCTGCCATAGGATTAGCAAGCATACCTCCAATCAATCCATCCAGACCACAAATCTGTGATAATAATGCTTGAATAACTGCCTGTACAATTGCTAGAACTACAAATGGTATACCAGTTAATGATGCTATGGTATTAACTATCTCTAGAACTTTACCAGCAATGATAGTAAGTTGCTCTTTAAATGCTGATATAACCTGAGACATAACTGCACCAAGGAATGCCTCTGCTTTATCCAGCAGTGCCTCCATGTTAACAACCTTATTCTCTATAATACTAATGAAGTCACCATTCTCATTCTTAGTTACCTGTCCAGCAGTAGCAGCAATATCTTCTACCAGTTGTGTTAACTTATAATCTAATGTCTGCCAAGGACCACCAACACCACTAGCAGCAGGTATAGGTTTACTTGGGAATTTTGGTTTACTTGAGTTAGCACTAGAACCAGCAACACCAGTTTGAGTTGCTAATCCAGAACCAGGGTTTGCAGCATTAGGTAACTCAGCAGTAGTATTACCTGCTTCTTTAACAGCAGTAGTGCTAGTTGAAAGATGTTTACCACCTACAGGACTGTTACCAATCTGATTAGTAGTAGGGTTGATATTATCTCTGATAATACCTTCTGAAAATATAAATGAACTATTTTTAGGATCTAATGTCTTACCACTATTCTGAGTCATCCTCAGTATACCCATAACAATGGGGAACTGTGCTTCTTCACCATCAAGGAAGAAACCCATAACAATAGCACCAGGTCTCATTTGGTGAGAAGACTTTCCTAGTCCTTCACATCCTGGTTGGTCTGTTGGTTGAAGTACTTGTGCCCAAGGTAAATCTTTTGTTTCTAAATCTTTTCTAAATCCTGCTTCTGCACCAGTATAATATCCAAGCACACGAACTTTGACCCTACCAATCATCTGAGGATCTCTAGTATCTTCAACCTCACCAATCCACCAAAAGAAACCATCCTTTCCAATAAAATCGGATTTTGATTCTCCTATGATGTTATCAACTGTGGTAACCATGAACCTACGTTAACTATACTTGATTATTTAGCCACGAAATCAAACGTCACTATGATACGATCATCCGCATCTTGCTTAGGAAAGAAGTGCTGTAGATTAGCAGGAAATATAATTAGGTTACCTTCTTTCAATGGTGGTATAAAATTCTCACTAGACCACATTGTAGGTTTCGTTGACTCGTAACGAAATGCTGGAACATTACTCTGATAGAATGGATTATTAATTACTAATGGTGTATGCCCTTTCTCCTCATCAAACTGTACCATATAATATGCTGTCAAGTACGAGTTAGGATGTATGTGAGGTGGAATAATAGTACCAAAGTTAGAGGCATGAGTTTCAGTGTGAATCATATCAACTTCACCCTTTAGACCCATTACTTCCGTAATCATAAACTGTGCTTTCTCTGTCACATAATCATATAATTCATCACACTCATGCATTTTACCCTTGAACATGAACAGAGGATTTTCTTTCTCTCTGATAGTTTCATCCCAATGCTCTTCTAATTGATCAATAAACTTCTCCTTGATATCGTACTCATCAATGAATACAGGGTAAGGGAAGGTTGGTATAATGTTCATTGTGAATTCAATTTCTTAATCAAGGTCTTTGTACGCTTCTTGAGCTGCCGAAGACGGGCGGATGCAAGTTTAGACTTGACGTTCCGACCCATCTTTCTTGGAGTTTCGTGGTTTTTGAGTCTCATCATGAGCCCAGCATACCACTTATTTAGCAATTTGTCAATCGTCGTACACTAAGCACTCAGGTTCATCTGGATGCTGGTCACAAAATAGTTCTAAACAATTTGGATCGTGATGATCTCCTGCTACGATCTCTTCGTGGTGATGCTCTTCATACTCTATGAGATCATGTAATTCTTCTTTGTAATGGCGACGTGCAGCAGGATTAAGTTGAGGATCATCAAGGATCTCCTTATCATGCTCAATATGCTGTTCAATTGTAGTCATTTGTAATTTATTCTATGAATACCCTAATATTTATTAAACTTTGATGCTATCTTTGAGTAAATGCAGTGTAGTCTGGGTATTCGTGACTTTGTAAGTGTGTACTACACCACCTATAAGATAGTTGCCACTGTACATTTTGTCAAGTTCTACTTTTTTTCCTTTTGCTAACATTCTAGGTATTTCAACCTTCACACCCTCTCCAGCATAGAGTCCAAGGTTGCCTGGAACCTCAATAACAAGTTGAATTGCTTCTAATGATTTCTTTCTCACATAATTATATGATGCAACATTCATATACTCATTTAAGTTCTTTCCCTGATATGTACCTGCTTTTTCTGATGCCCATTGTTTAACTGCTTGTGCCTTTGGTACATCATATAAATGAGTTGGCAACACCTGATACTTAATTCTCTTAGGTCTACCTAGAAGAGATTTCATTTGACTGTTAGCAGTATCAATAGGCATCTTACCACCTTTTTCTAGAATAGACATACTCTTAAAGATTTTTGTATATTCATAGGTATCAGTCCTAGCAGTAACTTTCTTACTCCTAGTTGGTAAGAATGATTCACGTAGAGTAGTTGGATCAATTCCCATAACATATCCAGACCATGCACCCAATCTAAGACTCTTTAAAGAATTATATGCTGTTGGATATGATACCTTATCAATAAGGAATTGATTCTTTAAAGGATTATCTTCAATACTCTTCTGACCATACACATAGGTTGGTTTTTGTTTATTCTGAACAGTATCTTCAATCAATTGATCAATACTCTTAAAATGAAATCCTTTAGCATTCTCAAAGAAAATAAATGCACCTTGTGATTTATCACCAGTAGATCCTGATCTTACAACCTTAGAGGCAATAAAATTAATAGCATCAAATGGTCTCCAGTTAACAGCAGTATATCTAAATTTCTTAGTCTTCTCAATGAATACACTCTTACCAGTGTTTAAACCCTTATTATCAGAATCCTTGAGAATATTTTTAACATGAACCCCACCATCTATAGGTTTTTTAGCACCAAATATATTAATCGTTTCATTATAGATGAACTCAGTAGATACTAAATTGATAACGTATGCTTCCTTCTTCTCTTCTCGTAGTCTAGCAGTTATTTCATAACATTGAAGAATATATTGATGTTGTTTATCACCTGCTTCTAATATAATCTTCCAGTAATCATTACCATGTAGTGTGTTAATAAAATCAGTAGCATCAAACATTGCCATCTCTGCTCTGATGGTAGGACTACTGATACTCTCAACAATCTTTAATTCAGATACAAGTTCAACTAAGTTTTGTTCACCACCTGATCCCTTACGTGGGGTCTTGGCATCATCTTCTAATAGATATACTTTGAGCGAGGTTTCACCCGCTTGTCTTTTAACCGACATCGCTTGCTCCAAATAGTCCGAACTTAGGTCGGAATTGTACAATCTCTGGTAATTCGTTCATAGGAACTACAATTGTACCACCTCCATCACCTTGTGCCGCAGCAGCAGCATTAGTTGCATCCTGAGATGATTTAGCAGATACAGAAGTAGCAATAGCAGTTGCTGCTGTTACTGTAGCATCCGCAGTTGCTTTCCGAGTAGCAACTGCTTCAACCTTTGCAGTTCCTGTTGTTGCAGTTTGTTGTGCAACTAAGGATTCTGTATTACCAGGAGTTATGTTAGCAGCATTACTACCTTTATCTCTTGGTGCTTTAGGTGCAACAGAATCTATCTTACCATATCTAGCAATCAATTGCTGTAATTTTTTAGCATAGGCAGGATCAGTAGCATATCCTTCAGACTTAAGCATTCCTGCTGCTTCCATAGCAGAACCAGCATTATTGACACCTGTATATCCTTTATAATCTTTATACCATTGAGTAACTAGATGATCAATTGATGCTTGAGGTGATGAAAAATTCTTGAAGTTTGCAGCAGTATTAACAGTTTTACCATTTACAACCTCTTGAGTTGCAGAATTAGTAGATGATTCACTTGGAGTTGCTTTAATACCAAAGAAATTATTTTTAGCACCTGTTGCACGACCCCAATCAGATTCTAAAGCAAACTGTGCAGCAACTACATTAGGATACTTAGCACCTGATTTCTCTGCCATACCTTTAACCTGTGCCCACTTCTCTTCATTAGTTCCTTCAATCAGACCACCTTCAGAGAAACTTGGCATGTTCTTAGTATTGAATATACCACCCATGTCAAATCCCATCCCACCTGCTTCTAGCATACGTTGTGATGTTAAACCAGGATTAGTCTTAGTTGCTGGAGTGTTAAATGGTACTACAAATCCACCACCAGCAAATTTCTGTGGTTCAACCTTACCACCTTCTGCTCTAGTTGCAACATACTCAGTTCCATGACCAATAAAGTCAACACCCTTACCAGTTAAAGATACAGGATATCCTGACATTGGACCTGAGATCCATCCACCCTTCGCCATTTCTGGTGCACCTTCCTCAGTATCATCACCACCACTCATAGCATTAGTTACTGCCATTGCTGTAACAGCAGTAGCAGCAGTCAAAACAAGTCCTTTAACTAATCCTCCTTTTCCTCCAATCCTAGGTTTACGCATCTTCATGCGTTTCATACCTTTAACTAGATTTTTGTATAATGTTTTAAGCACCCAAATAAAGTCCTTTACTAATTTCAACGGATTTTTTAACCACCTGAGTGCCAGTAATCCTGCCCCCAGTGCAATGAAAAATTGACCAAACCCTTTTATCTTCTCCCACCAACTTGCGTTCGGATCAAACACCTTAGCAATACCATCCAGCATGTTACCAACTACACCTCCAACAAAACCCATCAGGAACTTGGCGAAACCCATCATTCCCTTCCAGATGGTCTCTAATTTTTCAATGTTTTTAGGATCGGCAATCCACTGTAGTATAGCACGACCTACGAATGCCTTAAACAAAAATCCACCCAACTTAGCAAGAGATTCAAAGAATCCTGCTACAACAGGTTTAATAAAATCTTGAAAACCAGACCTTTTCTTTTTCTTAGGGGTTAAATTATCACTAGGATCTGGTTCTAATGCAGAATGTGCTAGGTCATCTATGAGTTCATTCTGAGCACCATGAGCACTTATCATGGACTCCTTCATCTCCTTCATTATAATAGCAAAGCTATTAAAGGTGATGCCTAAACTATTAATACCTTTAACTGTCTTCTGGGCAATAATGTCGCCAGCAACTACACCCTCACTCTCAGTCATCACAGAGGTACGAGGGTTAACAAACTTGTAAAACCTTATTTTAGTACTACTTCCGTCTTTTTGCTTTTTCATTCAATATATGCGGCAAGTTTTCTCTTAAAGATAACCGTTGGTTTCCCTCCTTGGCTATTTATAGTTACTGCTTTACTTACTGGAAGCATGACAGGAACTGGTCCACTACCAGATTCTTCCACATCAGCAGTTGCACTATCAAGTGCTGCTTGAGATGATACATCTTTAACTGATTCCTCCTCAGCAGGAGCATTAGCATAATTGGAGAAGGTATCCTCATGTCCTCCACCATCAGCAAACTGAGATGCATCACTATCAGATCCATCCCTATGTGCAAGATATTCCTCACTCTGGAACTCATCAGGCATTATCTTACCCAACAGATTCTTCTTAGGTTGAGGTGTTACATTACCACCTGGTTCTGCCTTAGCAGATTCACCGCCACCAAAGAATGAACTACCAATATGTTTAGCCATAAAGATAGGGTTAAACAATTGATCTAAAGCAGGTATACCCTTAACTTCACCATCATCATCTACAAGACCCTTCATTCCAACAGCTGTGAATGCACTTCCAAACATCTGAGGAATACTATAATTAAGATCTTTCTCAAATATATTACGTAAATTATCTACTCCTATTCCCTGCTTGTTCAAGGACAATGCTCCTTTAGTCTTCCACTCGTCTCTTTGCATCGGAATGACTTTAGGATTGATTGCCCAACCCAACTTCATCTTATCAAAGATACCAGTCAAGAACTGTCCAATGTTACCCGTTGGGAACTTACGTTTAGGGAAGTTATCTACAAATCTCTTAGTTCCTTTCTGGAAAAACTCTTTGATACCAGTACCAGCTTTCTCTAGTAGAGTCTTTAATCCACCACCAAATAACCAACTGATTATTGCTTTACCTATCTTACCAGCACCAGTTACAAGACCCATGAATGTTTCTTTTAACTTAGCACCCGCAGCTTTCCATCCCTTACCCATGAATCCTTCATAGAGTAAGTCAGCAACAAATATACCAATACCTTCTCCAAGCATTGTACCCAGTACTGGAATAGGTATGAATGAACCAAGAACACCACCTAATGCAGCACCTAGTCCTCTAAAGAGTGCCTTACCTAATGGTTCACCTGCCAATAATGATGCAACAACTGTTACAAGAGAACCAATAATGGGAATTCTACCAAATACACCTTTAATTGCTTTAACTGCACCCTTTCCTAGGAACTTAGCACCTATTCTAGTAGCAATCTTACCTGGACCACCTTTAATTAACTGACTACCTGGTTTAAGTGTTTTACCACCTAATCCACCTGGACCTTTAACCTGATTAGCAAACCTATTCTTAGCAGCTTGAGGACCAAATCTCCTCTGATATCTTAATCTCGCTTCTTTTGTAGTATTCCTAGTCCTAAGTCGCTGTCTAGTATTATTCTGTGTCCTTGTCCTACGATTCTGACTCCTTTGATTATTATTCTGATTATTTCTTTGATCTTGGTTCTGCCTCATGTCCATCAAATTCATGATGTCATTAATGAGTGCGAAAGGATTGAGTAAGTACCCTAATGCTTTAAGTGCTACTACACCTACAAATATTGATCCTATTCCTTTTATTAGATCCCAAACACCACCTAACTTACCATTCTTTATCTTACCTATTCCACCAAAAATACCTGCTAAACCATCTAATATTCCACCAATAGCAAATTGTGCCCATTTCATTATGAACTTACCGACCTTTCCTAGGGTCTCAATTATACTGACTAACTTATCTTTGTTCGCTGGATCTGCAATCCACTTCAACACACCACGAACAAGTGTAGTTCTAACAATCCATGCAATTATCTTTTCAAATGGTTTTAAAAATTTTTCTAACCACGCAAATATACCACCCTTCTTCTCCTTCTCCTTGATAGCATCATCAGCACCACCAGTAATCTCTTGTTTTTGTTCACCGCCCTCAGCTTCTGCCTCTGCCTGTTTATCTTTTGTAAGATGTAGACTCTCTCTAAGATCTTGATGCATTGCATGGATCATGTCCTTGCGACCATCTAAATGGTCACGCATGTCAGCAGCAATGTGTCCAACAGACGTAAAAACAGCACCTAGACGATTAAACGAAGTACAAACCTTTGCCGCAGAAATACGTATCCCACGTGATCTGGCAGTAGAAAGTTTTATCGGCGATCTAAACGACGATGCGACTATTCTGTAAGGTCTGACTTTGGATGATGCCATTAGCGTTTTGCCTGTTGTTCTTTATGTCTTTTCTCTTCTTCTTTCAAATGAGTTATTAAAAGACTAACATAGATCTCTTTCTCCCAAGGCATAATATTATCAAGATATTCAGGAGACCATTTGTGATGATGCATTAATGCAAAATTGGTCTCATAATATACTTTCAAATTCGTATGAAGCAGGGCTAACCGAAAAAAGCTGCTAGTCCCTCAAGTGTTACTGAATGCTTTTTCTTAGTTTTAGGGTTAGTAAACTTTACATCATACTTTAATTTGGGCATAGTTTCAAAGAACTCTTGAACCATCTGGAACTGTTGGGTATTCATTCCTTCAATGAATTCAATCAATTCTGATTTAGAAGTTTCTTTTGCCTCATGTACTTCCTCACCCTCAAAAATCTGCACGATACAATCAGCAGCCATTTCAAAAATGTTCTCAACCTGATTCTCCTCAGAGAAATTATTCTTGATGAACATCTCCATACTAGGGTATTTCATAACCAAACCAACTTCAGGAGTTAGTTTTAACTCACTGTTATGTTTTGGATCAGTTACACATTCAATCTTGTCTAATGGTATAACACACTTGACTTGAGTTTCCTCATCATCAGGACATGTCATCATAACATCAACGGTTTCACCCACTGACTTAGAACGAATCTGTAAAAACAAATATTCAATATCAAAGGTTGCTAGATCCTTTACATTGGTAAGATTAGTACAACTCTCAATCAAGTTAGTAATAGTCTCTGCCATCTGCTCTTGATCTTCAGATTCCATAGCCAAGAGGAGCATTTTCTCTTCTTTTACTAGGAATGGACGATATTTTACCTTGACACCATTTGACGGAAGAACCAAAGAGTATCTAGGTACATTTAACTTAGGTAATGCCATAGAAATTCACTTCATTAATTTTATTTAGGCGACTCCCGACATTGTTCCTGCAAGGTCATTTGCACCTAAACTACCATCATGTAATCCTACCGTTCCAGGTGGAGTTGATGATGGGGTATAATCAAACCTAGGGGTTGATAATGAATTTAAATCAAAGTTTGTGTTCTTAAAGAATTCTGCATACTCATTACCACCTAATATGTTCTTAGTCCAGTCACTTGCTTTCTGATTTAAAGATTTCAAGAAATTATTGATAGGATCCTTACCCTGTTCTTCCCAATCAGCAAGTTGTACATGCTGAGGATTAACATAGTATCTAAAACGACTATACTGGAACTGTACAGTAAATTGACTTAAACCAGCAGGACCATTTTGTAATTGAACCTGTCCTAGGTTATATGGATATATCTGTTTAATTGCCCAACAACCAGTAATAGTATTCTCACTATAGGTTGCCTTTCTAGTAGTTCCTGTTTCTGCTAACTTTGCTGCCTGTTCTGCCATCAACATATCTTGGGAGTGGGTTATTTTCTTACCACCACCTCGTTCAAACTTGTAGATATTTAAATCTGTTGTATAATAATCAAAATAATCAGCATACTGCTCTGCATCATTAGTAATAAGATTCATCCACCTTTCAAAGAATAGATATGATCTTGTACTTCTGGGCATAAGGAACGTTATAGAGAGTTCACTATGAGTTTGACCAGTAGCATACTTATATGCAGAACCTATATTATTAACAGTTGCCGTAGTTAAGTTTCTGCTAGGAGTAGATATCTCCGTTGCCATTGAACTTAACATAAACTGTAAAGCATCTGATGTCCTACCACCAGGTGTTAACCTTTCACCGTATTTTTCACGTAATACTCTAGGAGAACCAAACTGAGTTCCAAATAGATTATTGAATGAAGGTGTAGTACTCTTCTTCTTTAATAAATGGGTACGGAACTCCTGAAAACTATTGTCTTGAGTTCTTCTATCTTTAAAGGTTATTCGTGACATTATACTTTCAGTTCTTTTTCAGTGATTAGCATAAACTTTAAACCAGTATGTTTACAGAATTTCTCCGCTGCTGTCCACTTTGCTTTATTAATTGCATAAGTGAAAACTTCATTAATATATGTCTTAGTGACTTTCTTCTGGGTCTTTGGTTCTTTAGTTTGCCTAAATGGTTTCACCTCTACTATATATTTCTTACCAGCAATTTCAACATAAAAATCAGGAAAATACCTATGTTTTTTACCGTCAACTGGTGAGATATATGGTATAGCGATCTCTTCACTTCCCCATTTTGTAACTGATGGTGTATAATCACACCATCTCATAAACTTATATTCCCAACTGGATCTATAGACTATTTTGTTAATATCACCTTGATATTTGTGGGGTGATTTTGGTCTATATTTCCCTTTGGCATATTTTCGCATAAATATAATTGGACCATTACATGTATTTATAGTGGCGAGTAGCACAATAACATATCCGAGTAGATTACCATATGTTCCTCAAGGGCCAAATTCATCTGATGACTTTGAACCAGTAGAAGCAGATTATGTGAAATTCTCTAGATATTCATTCAATAGTGGCGGTGGAAATAATTACTTCAACGTTCCTAATAATAGGAGCAAGGCAGGAAAGACTCATGTAAGGTCTGCATACATTGCTATGCCAAGTTCATTACAAGTATCATATGGTGCAAATTATCAGCAAGCAAACCTAGGTGCTGCTGGTATGGCTGCTACTGGTGCATTTAATGGTCAAAATTCTAAAGAAGTTGTAGCATCATTACAATCAGCAGCAGACTCAGCTTTACCAGAAGCAGCATTTAATACTTTAGCACAAGGTATTCAAGGTATTGGTGGTGTATTAGGATTAAACACTTCAGGTATTGATGCAAATGTCTTAACTGCTATTGGTGCAGGTAAGGTAATGAACCCATACTCTGAGCAGGTGTTCCAAGGTGTTGGATTTAGAACCCACTCCTTTGATTTTAAAATGCTTGCTAGAAATGAAGAGGAAGCAAAATCAATCCAAGACATATTAGAAATGTTTAAAGTTGGTATGTTACCAGCATATTCAAGTGGTGATAAAGGTGGTGGAAGTCTTGGTGATATGTTATCTAAAACTGGTGGTGCTAGTAGGAGATGGTTGACTGTTCCTGATAAGTTCTTAATCCAATTCATGAGAATGAGGGAAGGTTCACTATATGCAGCAAACTTAGATCATTTTAAAATTGACTTCTGTGTCCTAACAGGCATGACTGTCAATTATGCTCCAGATGGTCAATATGTTGCTATCAAGAGTCACAGACTCAGAAGGATGTACAAAGATATCAACAGGGATGCACTCCGTAATACAGATACTAAGAATCTAGAAAGGGGTAAAGCACCTAACATGGTATATGTTCCAGCAGTAACTGCTACTCTGAATTTTACAGAAACATCTATCATTACTCAAGAAAAAGCAGTAGTGGGGTACTAATGGCTGGTTATTTTTCATACTTACCTAATATCTACGTTGGTACTGGTACTACATCAGATACTAAGCAAGAATATCAGGTTGTTAAAAATATATTCCGTAGGGTAAAGGCAAGAGAGGATCTTGCTAAATTTACTGAGTTCTTTGAGCAATATGAGATCCAAGATGGTCAATTACCATTTCAGATTGCTCAAGACTTCTATGGAGATGATGAACTTGACTGGGTTGTTCTATTAACTAACAATATAACCGATCAAGCAGAAGAATGGCCAAGGAGTAGAAGAGAACTAGAATATTTCTGCAATGACAAATATAATAGTCTGGATGCAGTTCATCATTATGAGACTCTTGAAAAGAAGTGGAAAGACATTGTTATCCTAGAAGCTGGTACAATAGTAGATTCTACATTCTCTTTTAAAGATCCTGATGGTATTGTTCATACTGGATCAGGTATAAGAGAACCTATTAGTAACTGGGAACATGAGTATTATGAAAATGAGAGAAAACGTCAAATATACATTGCTCAACCTCAAGCACTAGAATCGTTCATTGAAGAATTTGAAGAATTAATAGGATATGAACCTAGTGATGAATTAGATGAAAATGGTGTTAAAAAGACAGAACTATCTGTTGCTGAGAGATTCCTCGGAACTAGCACTGGTGGTGGTATTGGTCGTCAATATAGTTCTACATACACTGGAACTGGTAGAACAGTTTCAACATTAGTTGCGGAAGCAGTAGCAGAAGCAATGGGAGCAGGAGTTACTACTGAGACTACAATACAATCAGACGCAAGTACAGGACAACAGGCAGCAGAAGGAAGTTACTAAAAACCTATACACAATAAAAAACCCCCGCGATTTTTGCGAGGGTTTTTTTGTATCTAAAACTAAATTTAGTTTATCCTCCGTCTACATCACATCCAATCACGCTTCCGACTACGATACCAGTGGGAATTGCCCACCATCTACCATCGCCACGTGATAGTGCTGCACCAGCACCTCCTCCGAGAATTCCTCCTAGAAGTGCTCCCTCAGAACATTCATTACCGTCAGGTGATGGTGTTCTTTCACGAGGGGTTGACGGTCTTACATGAGAATGATGGTGGTGGTGTCTTCTTTCACGGTTTTCAATGCAAGACCACATGGGTTCTCTTGCAAATTCTTCCATTTTCGTACCATCACTGAATGATGTGACATCAACACGTTGTTTTGTACAAGTGCGATGGTCATAATCATTATAGTAACTGTATCTCCCTCTCACATACACATCATGATAATGGTGTGCCATCGCTGGCATACCTGCTAGGAGAGTGCTACCACTCAGTAAGATATGGAGTAACTTCATTATTCTTCAGATGCTAACGATGCAAAGTAAGACATTACATCCTCTTCGTCTTTTGCTGGAGCAGGTGCTACAGATTTATTTCTAAATTCTTTAACATCTTGACCCCAATTGGTCTCTTCTTGTTCTAGTTCTTCAGTCTCAACATCACGACGTGGAGCAGGTTTAGTGTTTAAAACCATGTTTAAACGCTCGGTTAACTCCTCAAAAGTCTTGAAGTTTGAGTTATCTGTGAATGCAGTGAGCGAATGCTCTTGCTTCCATAGTACCTCAATGGCATCATCATCACCACCTGCAAGGGGTGTTGGTGCTGCGAACTCAGACTTGTCGTAGTTCCAGAAACCATCCTTGAGTACAATCTTCAATTTGAAGTCTGCACCTTCCCAAGGGTCAAAGACATTTACTGGTGTCTCATCATCAAACTGTGGTTGCATCGCTTCTATGACCTTATCAAAGATCTTCTTACCAAACTTGTAAAGGAATACTTTACCTTCGTTATCAGGATTAACTGAATCCTTAACGACTAGGATATTGCTGTAGTAAGAGAGCTTACGCTTCTGCTTACGAGCGATGTCCTTGTTTGCTTCAGAACCAGAGTTCCATAGTTTACGGTTGAGTTCACCAACAGGATCCTTTTTGTTAAGGGTTGTTAGAGAGTTCTCAATGTACCATCCACCTGGACCTTGGAAAGCGTGAGACCAGATCTTTGCAAACGGTAGATCTTCACCGTTAGGTGCTGGTAAGAAACGAATTACTGCGTAACCGTTACCTGACTTATCAAGTTGTGGTTTCCACAGACGCTCATCTGCACCTGCTTTAGACTTTTCTGGACTAGATATCTTATCTATCTCTTGTGTCAGTCTAGCGAAATTGCTTGCGCTGGACTTTTTTAGAGCTTTGATTGACATACGTATTCTCCGTATTAATTGGATTTGTGTATTGGTGGGAGGTTGGATTTATGTTTACCAACAAGTAAGGGGCATTGCTACATTAGTAGATTTTTACCTTACTGTCTGAGACCCGACTTGTATGTCGGTTCTTCCTTGGGGGAAGCAGCACCACCTGTGTCTCATCACCTTAACTAGCCTTATGCCAGCAAGTTTAATTCAGTCACTCCCGTGTCAGGTGATCAACCCAACATAGTATATATTATAGCACACTACCTCGGATGTGGCAACTCCCAGTCGTAATTTCTTCTCCAAGGGGGTGTTGTAGTTTCTGCTGACATTTGGAAGTTGATAGAAGCAGTTGTTCTATGCTCACCTGACTCATTCATGAAAGGCATGACAAAGTGTACTAAGTTAGCAGGAAAGATTAAGAGTAGACCTGGAACAGGTTTACCAATTACAAACTCACTACATGAGAATGGTGCTGCATTACCACATAAGAAGGTTGTTAGACCATTATTCTGCCAAGGTGTTTCACCACTGTACAGAGATCCCATCTTATCAGGTAACTCTAAGTATAGCACAGAACTAAGGTCTGAGTTATGGACGTGTGGAGGATTAAAATCTGGACCTGGATTAGTAAAGTTGACCCAAGCACTAGTAATTCTACATTCAGCATCAGCAGGAGAAGTGTCAAGACCTTGTTCCTTCATCTGTCTATGCCTCATCACATTATATGCAAATGGGGTTGAAGGACCAATACGTCCACCAGCACTACACTCTTCAAGATACTGCTCAACATTCCAGAGTAATGTTTTCTCTAGTTTTTCTTTTACAAATTCACTTGTTAACCACACCTCTCTAGCAAGTTGACCTACCAAACCCTTCTTGGCATCATCTCTCTGTTCTTGTCTAGCATGTTCTAATATATCTTGCACCAACTGGTCTTCCAGTCTATTAGCATAGATTCCTGGACCAAATGGGAAAATAGTATTCCCAACAGCAGCGGCTTTTTGAGGCATCATTGGATTTTTTCTTCAGCTTTCAATAGGGTTTCAAACATCTTATCAAAACAGTCTAACAAGTCACGATAACCAAAGGTTTGTGCCATTGCAGTGATCCTAGTCTTAAGATCAGCAGCTTCCTCATCCTCAGATGCGGCTAATGATAATCTAGTGAAGAAGATCTTTTGCTTTTCAATTAATTGCTTTGTCTTATCTATATGCTCAAGACGTTTAGGTTTTGTGAGATATCTTAACCTATCAGTTGCCGTAGCGAGTGTATGATAGTTTTCAAATATCTGTCGTATCTCTGCTTGAACCTCTTCGGATTCAAAGAATTTACTCATTGGGATTCTCCGTGTGTGCAAAACTTCCAGCAATTATAGATCTTCCTTTACACTTATTCTCTGGTACAGAATGATCCAACCAAGCAGGGAACACAACAAGCATCCCTTCTCTTGGATGTATCTCTGCCTTAGAATGATCAAATATCATAGGTGCAGAACCTTCAGGAGTATTAACATAATAACAGAATGACCAATTATTTGGTATGTGATTATGCATCTCTTGAAAGTCTCCCTCATTATACAGTTGACCCCATACATCAGTCAACTTCATCTCATAGGTTCCACAAGCATCATTAGCAATACCTAATGCAACCTCAGCAATATGTCTAAACTCTTTTATGTGGGATGAATCCCACGGTGACATCTGATACTTCTGACGAGAATTCCATTCATCATCTCCGAAATCAGGTGGATTTACATTATTAACAATAATATCATGTAACTTAGGATCTACTGGGTATGTTTCCAGTAGTACCTCTGTTGCTTGATAAACTTGCATGATAGGATTATATAGGTAGAACCCCACGAGAGGTACGCTTCATATAGTTTAGTTGTTGAGCATCATTCTTAACCTTTTCTTTCAATGGTTTTGAAAGTAATTTAGGTACAGATTCTATCTCAATTTCGTTATCATCACAGAAACAAACAATTGCCTCTATGTAATTAACTGCTCCTTTAGATTCTTTAACCATGCTCTCAATTTTCTCGGAGAACTTAGCAGAAGTCATAAAAGGTTTATCATCCTTCTTAGTGCTCTTTGAGGGCATTGAATTCTTCCTTGTAAGATTTAAGTAGTTGTAGATAGTCATCAAGATTGTACTTCTGAAAAAGTTGAACAGAACCTTCTTCTGTGGAAATGAGTGTGACAATTTTTTTAACTCCAATGCCTGTACGCTCTAAAAACATAGCAGCATAGGCAGACTCTTGAACAAAATAGTTTTCAATCCACTTCTCTTGTTTCTCCTTAGTTGATGTTTTAAAATCAATTACAGCAAGTTCACCCTCATACTCAGCGATGCAGTCTACACGACCAGCAAGACCGAAGAGGTGACTAAACAGTGGAGTTTCTAAAGCATGGATGTTTTGTATTTTGTTTAAAGTTGTCTTAGCTACTTTGAATAGTTGTAGAGCTAAAGGGTCTTTGGAGTAATTCTGCTCATTTAAAGTACCACGAAGGTACTCCTCTATTATAGCATGAAATGCGTTACCACGCGATGTTGCCCTTGTACTAATTCTATTCGCTTGATCTTCACCGACTCTTTTACGCCACTCTGCAATAGATTTGCGTGAACGAATGCCAGTAACAGTTGTGACTGAGGGATATTCTGCCTCAGCAGATGGGAACTTATAATAACGTTCGCCTTCCTTTTGGATGACGATGGGTTCCTCCATTTCTAAAGGAACTGTCACAAAATTAAACATTAAGCAGCCCAACCAACGATATTTATATTGAATGACACAGAGATTCTATCCTGTCTACTATAGTTGGGATAGACACCATGATTCAATTCTGATGGAAATATGAATAGATCTCCTTTATCAGGCATAACCTCAAATAGAGGACCATATTCAGGAACTGCATCTCCACACAATGCTTCTATCTGGAATGATCTTGAACCATCACGAGCGAAATACAATGCTCCAGAATGTTCTGGAACTTGTACATAATATATGCCAGAGAAATGTGTCTCAGGATGATTATGTACCTTATTGTAATGACCTCTACCGTTGATGTTAATCCACAATCCAGCACCAGTAAATTTTAATCTAGGTTTGCTACATCCCTGATTCTGCATGTATATGCAAAGGTGTTCTTCTACGAAATCATAAAGTCTCTGAAACTTGTCCAGATTCTTCGGATTAGTTGGAGACTGGTAACCACCAACATTACTGAATTCCATTGAATTTTGATGGATCAATCTAGTTGCCATGATTAAATCAACATCAACTATATTCTCTCCACCATCATTTACATGGTAGATAGGATCATAAAATAAATTAAGATTTGTTCCATCACTGGGGAGTGTTGCTCCAGTGTGAGCATCTTTAGCCATAACCTAAATTCAATTTGTTAATAATGTACGAACGTACTAGACCAGAACGTACAATGTCATCAATGCCAAACTCAACAATAGAACATTCATCCATGTTGCCGAGGATCCGCATGAAATCCATTATACCATTCTTTTCGTTTTCTCGCACGAGATCCGATTGAGAGATATCTCCACAGAACATAATCTTGGAGTTGTCCCCTATTCTCGTTATCATACTATCTAGCTCGTGAAAATTCAGGTTGCTAAACTCATCTACAATAACGATAGCAGAATCAAATGTGACTCCACGAATGAATGAGGTTGACCAGAAAGAAATAGTCTCTTGTGCCTTAAGATTGTCATAAAGCATTTCAAAACTATTATCATCAGGCATTTTGAACATATACCTTACCATGTTCTTATAAGGAACTTGGTATAAGTATGACTTGTCCTCATGGTCTCCTGGTAAGAAACCAATCTCTCTAGTAGGTACTAGAGACCTAACAATGTATATCTTATCATAAGGACTGTCAGGATTCAAGACCTCCTTAAGTGCATTGTATAGGACAATGAATGTCTTACCAGTACCAGCAGCACCATGAAGCACCAGATTCTTACCCTTAGCATAGTCCTCAAAAACTGTTTTTTGATTGTCTGTTAAAGGTTCTATCTTAGAAAGATAGGAGTCATCTATAGGTTTTCTACGCTTCATTTGCTTGGGTGTCATACCGTTATTGATAGACCCATTACCATTTTTCTTACGTGCTCTTGGCATTAAAACTCTCTCGCTCCGTCAGGTAAATGATCTTTAAGACTGCTTTGGATGCCTTTATTACCACTAAAACGATAGTGTTGTATGGCAACATCCTGCATTTGCTTCTCCTCTGCCAGTATACCATCAATACTGCCACATGACCAGTTAACTTGTTGTTTGACGTGAGGATTCTCTTTCAGAAACTTTTCACGACCAGCAATTGTCTGGAATGTTTCCCAAATTTTACCAGTCTCAGTATCTTTGTACTTGTAAATAGGCATTAGGTAAATCGTGATAGATTTGCTGTTGGATGATCTGCTTGGACTTTAGACATTACTTCTTTAAATCCGTCATCCATTTTTGGAGTACCATAGGTTACACCACCTACTCCAGCAGTCCAATCTTTATCCCAATCAGGATTGTCAGTTCTCCACTGATCGTACTCCTTCATAGTCATAGAGATCTCTTTTTTCTCTTGAGTAGTTTTATTTATTACTGGGTATGTGGGCATGATTGTTTTAAAACGTAGAGTTATTTAGAAGTAATTTAAATTTTGTGGTACGACCTTTGGTACGATGATATTACCACCGCTACTACTTAGGGTCTCGCGAGCACCAAAGAAATTTATAAAGGTAATACGCATATCATCTTTATGAACTCCTGGTATAATTCTACAAGAATGATACAGACTACCAGGAAATATTGTCATAGTATTATACTGATCTAGTATAGTATCACACTCTTCCCAATGCTCATCATCCCACCAACTATCAGAGTGTTCCATACCATTATATAAATCATCAGTCTTCTTTTTATAGAATGTAGTACCCGCACCCATATGATTATGTGGGTTAAGATAAACCATAATATTATATCCAGCATCTAAGTGAGGCCAAAAGTATGGTTTAGGTGGAGTCTCTACTTCATAGAATTGATTGAATGTTCTCCAGTTAAACATTAACTGAGGATCCATTCTAGATCTGAATATCTTTGCTAACTCTTGATATAATAAAACCTCTGCCTGACATGGTTCACTTACTCTTTCAAGATATGCTTTAGCATCATAATAACTCTTACCGTTCTGATACTCTTTACAAATACTTCTTTCAAGTTGCTGTTCTTCTAGACGATGATCCTTTAATGGACATGTAGAGATATAATCACGAACACGATCAGGATACTTAAAAAAATTATTGACGAAAGCACACATCTCACCTTGAATAAAAGTGATTTCTATGTCAAACGTATCACTCGCATCAAAATCATGTTCACTGAAGAATTTTTTTGTCATGACGAACTAGGTAAGTTTTCTTTGCTACCATCACCAAAATAATTGATACCAGTTATTCTTGGATGTTGAGTATGTACACCATTAATAATTCTCATAGCATGCCATATTCTACCATGAAATATACAAAGAGTATTGTAACTATCTAGGATGGTCCCAATCTCCTCATAATCATTGGTTCCCCACCAACTATCAACGTGTTCTTGTCCACGAGTCTTATCACTAACCTTCTTGTATAGAGTAGTACCTGCACCCATATGATTATGTGGATTTAAAAAAACTAATAGATTAAAACCACCATCAGTATGTGGCCAAAAGTATGGTTTGTCTGGTGGATGATCCTTGACTGATAAGAATTGATTGAATGCTCTCCATTTAAGGAATGATCCAGTCTCATCCAACTCAGTATCATAGAGTTTTGCTAAAGTATCATACAATCTACACTCAGTAGATGAAGGTCCACGACATCTTTCAACATAGAACTTACCATCATAATAATCTTTACCACATAGGTACTCAGTACCATGTGATCCTCTTAACTGAACATCAGGTAATCGTTGATCTTTAATTGGTATAG
>PVBE012110150.1_pt1 | contig 29467 bp, 32 predicted proteins | sample 1631181 | NCBI WGS metagenome assembly PVBE01 (sample SAMN08397723, study PRJNA350692) | Marine metagenome, whole genome shotgun sequencing project. | isolation source: water | place: Pacific Ocean | collected 2012-04
ATACACGTAGGAAATAATGAGAATCTAGAAAATGCTCTTAGGAGATTTAAACGTCAGGTTGAAAAAGGCGGTATTTTGTCTGACGCTAAGAGAAAGGAGTATTTCGAGAAACCAAGTGAAACCAAAAAAAAGAAGCTATTTGCTGCCAAAAAAAGATTAAACAAGAAAAAACGACGATTTAAATAATTTTTTACATGCCATCCAATGAGCAATATACCAATTTCGAAGATCTTTTAAGTAAGACCTCAATTGTAGAATATATTGAAAAAAACTGGGCTCCTCTCAAAAAAACCGGTTCTAATTTTTTGACTCGTTGTCCTTTTCATGATGATACGAACCCCTCTATGTCGATTAACAATGAAAAAGGCTTGTATCATTGTTTTTCATGTAAAGCGGGCGGAAATCTTGTTACTTTTGTAAAGGAATTCAAAAATCTCAGTTCTGCCGAGGCTTTAGAAGAAATATGCGATTTTTTTGATATAAAATTAAGAAAAACAAATGTCAATTTTCAAGAAGATATAAGCCACAAAAAAGAACTATATGATATAAACAAACTAATCTCCATGCTTTTTAATAAGTATCTCTTGGAAAGCAAAAACACTGACAAAATCATCGGTTATCTGAAAAAAAGAGGTTTTAATAAAAAAGACATTGTCGAAAACAATTTGGGGTTTGCTCCGAACAAATGGGATTTTGTCCCTTCTTTTCTGAACAAAAAGAAAATTCAATTGAGCTACGCGGAAAAACTGGGATTAATTGTAAAAAAAGAAAACGAGAATCGCTACTATGATTTTTTTAGAAATAGAATTATTTTCCCTATAAAAAACCGACAAGGTATAGTCCTAGGTTTTGCTGGAAGAACGGTTGATGATGATGCTCCTAAGTATATCAATTCGAAGGAATCAGAAATATTTTCAAAAAGGAAAGTTCTGTATGGTATTGATAAATTTAGCAATTTACGAAGTGGAAAATTCAAATATATTTTTGTTGTTGAGGGATATACGGATGTGCTGATGATGAATCAAAATGGAATATTTAATGTGGTAGCAACTATGGGAACAGCTTTAACGATTGAACATGCAAACGAAATAAAGAAATATTCTGACAAAGTAATTATGTGTTACGACTCGGATGAGGCCGGAATAAATGCATCTTTTAGGAATATAGAGTCATTATACCAATTGGGTATAGATGTCTATATTTTAAGATTAGATGATGGACATGACCCTTGTTCGTTCATAGGCAAACATGGGAAGGAGGATTTTCTTGATAAGGCAAAAAAGTCAATATTAATTATCGATGAGTATATAGAATATTTAAAAGACGAATACATTGAAAAAAATCTTTCAATCAATGAACTGCTTCGAGATTTTGTATCCAAAATAAGATACATCCAAGATAGAATTCAATTAGATATAGTTGTTAACAAGTTTGTTGCATCGTTTGGAGTCTCCAAAAAAGAATTGGAAAGAGTATTTAACAAGGAAGTTGTTGAAAGTAGCTCCGCGAATAAAAATAGTAGCGTTACCCATCTAACATCCGAAGAAATTATACTTAAAATTCTTATTGAAAGAAATGACTTAAGAAATGAAGAAAATTTAAACAAATTACAATCACTTTCAAGTTCTACGACCTTTAAGGAGGTAGTATTCTTCCTAAAAGGCAACATTGAATTAGAAGCATCTCAGATTATTAATTCAATCGACAAAGAAGAAAATAGAAATTACGTATCAAGTTTAATATTTAATTCTTTTGAGATTACTAATGATGATAAAGTAAATGCGCAATTAATTGATGATTGCATGAAGAAGAATCAAATTGATTCAATTAAAGATAAAAAAAGAAGAATAAATTTAAAACTCAGTAAAAATAGCGCACCAGATGAGGACGAGGAGAAGAGACTACTTCAAGAATTAAAAGTTCTCTTAGACGAGGAGAAAAAACTAAAAAAATAAGTTACTATATTAGCTTGTTCTTTGGCACGGGGTTTTTATGGAAGAAGTAATGCATGAACTTGACAAAGATGGCCTGGCACTAGCTGTAGGCTTTCTTCCCAAGTTTGCCTCCGATGTACTTCCAAAAATTAAATTTGATAGAAAACTAAAAAAACGAATTAAACTAACATCTCCAAAACATTCCATAGAACCCAGCGATGATCCGGTAAAAAGTTATCTTACTAGCATTGCCCTACATTCTCTGTTGAATAAATCTGAAGAAACGAATGTGGCTTCAAAGCTCAGTGGTGCTAAGAATATTATATGTGACTTAATAATATCTGATATCGAGATTCTCTCTGTACTATCAGAAAACTATCTTCACGTAAATTTCGAATCTGATTCTATGGATTTGCATTATAAAAATGACGAAAGAGCAATAAAGAAAGTTGGCGAATATGCAAATCGAAGAACGAGCAATGTTTTTCAGATTGTTGATTCTATTTTAGCGAAAAAGAAAATTACAAAATCGGCAAGAAAAATGCTCAAGACGGAGCTTCTAGAAATCGAGTTTACGCCTGACATCTTAGAAAAGGTATTACTGTTCTTAAAAAAGGATACCTCTTATAATGGATTGAGTGATGAATTTCGTAAAGCCAAATTGAATTATATAACTTCTAAAAAGAAATTAGTAGAATCAAATTTAAGGTTGGTTGTTAGTATTGCTAGGAGGTATGTAAACAAAGGTCTCCCATTTTTGGACTTAATTCAAGAAGGCAATATTGGATTAATAAGGGCAGTTGAAAAATTCGAGTACGAAAGGGGATATAAATTCTCAACATATGCGACTTGGTGGATTAGGCAGGCTATTACAAGGGCTTTGGCTGATCAAGCAAGAATCATTAGAATTCCTGTCCATATGACAGAACAGATAAATAGAATATTTACAATCTCACGACAGCTAGTTCAGAAACTGGGAAGAGAACCCACCTCTGAGGAATTAGCAAAAGAATCCAAATATAATACTGAGCAAGTTGAGAAAATTTTGAGAGTAACAAAAGACCCTATTGCTCTTGATGCGCCTATCAGCAAAGATGACTCTTCGCAAACGCTATTGGATTCAATTAGTGATTCCGGTCCATCACAGTATGATTATTTTGAAAGTAACGAATTAAAAAATATTATAAACACTTCTCTTTTAAAAGTTCTTAATGAAAGAGAAAAAGATGTTATCAAGAAAAGATTTGGTATTGACGAAGAACAAGTTTTTACCCTAGAAGAAATTGGAAATATGTTTAATGTTACTAGGGAACGAATAAGACAGATTGAATTGAAAGCTTTAAAAAAGCTGAAAAAATTGAGAAAATTACCTGTATTAAATTATTTAGAATAGCTATTTGTTGACAAGGATTTATTTTTGTTTAAGATTTAATCCTTTAGGCGGCCATACTGGAGGGGGTACACCCGGATCCATTCCGAACCCGGCAGTTAAGCCCTCAGAGGCCGATGATACTGAGACCAGTGGGTTTTGGGAAAGTAGGTAGCTGCCTAATTAATGTTCTTATGTCCGATAGATTTAAAGTTGCTGTTTTTTCTTCTGGTAGCGGTTCTAATTTTGAAGCGATTGTTAAGGCGGATATCCCCAATGTGGAGATTTCTTTTTTGTTTTGCAACGTTGCGGATGCATATGTACTAGAACGAGCGAAAAATCTCGCGGTAGATTCAATTTTTCTTTCGCATAAAAGTTTTGAATCAAGAAAAGATTTTGAAAAAGAAATACTTTTAAAAATCAAAGAATACGATATAGATTTAATTGTTTTGGCTGGCTTCAAGAGAATTCTTTCTCCCTTCTTTGTCCAGCACTTTGATAAGAAGATTATCAACCTCCATCCCTCCCTGTTACCATCTTTTCCTGGATTGAACGCCCCTAGGCAGGCGGTTGAATATGGAGCCAAATTTACAGGGTGCACAGTTCATTTTGTCGACGATGGAGTTGATACTGGACCAATTATTTTGCAAGGCTTGGTAGAGATTCTAGACTCAGATGATGAGGAAAGTTTATTAGCTAAAATTCACGAGAAGGAGCATCAGATATTCCCTCTGGCAATTAAGCTGATATCAGAGGGGAAGGTCAAAAGAATAGAAGGAAGACGAGTTTTTATTGACGACTAAAGTTCTCTGCCGATTGCATTTGCAATAATCTTTGATTTCTCAATCATAATCTCGAACTTCTTGGGCTTTAAAGATTGTCCTCCATCACTCAGAGCAATTTCAGGATTATTGTGCACCTCTACGGCTAATCCATCTGCTCCGGCTGCTATCGAGGCATAAGCAATGGGAGACACATATTGCCAATAACCCGTACCATGTGCCGGATCTGCTATGATGGGCAAGTGAGTCTTTTCCTTTAGAACGGGTATAGCATTAATATCAAAAGTATTTCTGGTTGCAGTTTCGAAAGTTCGTATACCTCTTTCACATAGGGCTACACTCATATTGCCTTCAGCTAAAAGATATTCTGCACATAATAAAAATTCATTTATCGAGGTAGACATACCTCGCTTTAACAATACAGGTTTTTTAGTTTTACCAACAGCCTTAAGAAGAGCATAATTTTGACAATTTCTGGCCCCAATTTGAATCATATCAGTATATTCGCATACAAGATTAAGATTTTTTATATCTAAGACCTCGGTAACTATTGGAAGTTGAACTAAATCCGCAGCTTTCCTGAGAAGTTTTAACCCCTCTTCTCCCAGTCCTTGGAATGTATAAGGGGAGGTTCGTGGTTTAAAAGCACCACCTCTGAGTATTGTTGCCCCACCAGATTTTACCGCTTTAGCGATTTCAATTATTTGTTCTTCTGATTCCACTGAACACGGTCCAGCAATTACAGTAATTTTGTTTCCGCCAACCGTGGTATTTCCAACGGCAAAAGATGAATCGTCATGTTTAAATTCACGACTACCAAGCTTATGAGGTTGCATAATAGGAACGACGGCCTCGACTCCTGGCAGTTGCCCTATTAAGTTCATATGTTGTTGTTTCTCTTTCTGATTACCTACTGCGCCAATGATTGTTTTAGATTCACCTTTCACAACTTCAGCGCTATAACCGTACTTTTTTACCGCTGCCACGATTTTCTTTAAATCATCACTTGTTGCGGTTTCCTTTAAGACAATTATCATAAGCCCTCCGATATCTATAGTAGTTTATTGAAAATAAAGTCTATATCAAATAAATTGAAAAAAGAAACTTATTTATTATGATTTTAGAATGACTTCTTCTTATCTCAGATGGCTATTTATTGCAATTACAACTATTTTGCTTGCGATACCCACGTTTGCTATCTCTATTGTGTCCCCCAGGTTTGCTAATATGACAACAGTGAAACTGTGGGGGAAATTAATTATTCTTGCTTGTGGTGTTAAGTTGACAATAAGCGGATTGGACAATATCAAAAATCAACCTACGATTGTGATGTACAACCACAAAAGCTTCTTTGATATATTCGCTTTTTGTTCCTTTATGCGCTATGACTGGAGAGCCATGATGAAAAAAGAACTACGCAAGATTCCGGTTTTTGGACAAGTTTGCAAAGCTATGGGTCATTATTTTGTAGCAAGAGATGGATCGTTTGAAGATAGGAGGGAAGTCGTTAAGGTATTGAAAGAAATAAGAAACGGTAAAATAGTTTTTATAGCCCCAGAAGGCACCAGGAACCCTAACCCTGGTTTAATCGATTTTAAAAATGGTGGTTTCTATATTGCAAGAAAAACCAAGATTAATATTGTTCCAATGATAATTCAAGGGGCAGGTGAGATAATCGAGAAGAACTCAATGGTAATCAAGCCTGGAACTATTAACATCAAAATACTCCCTGAAATTAATGTAGAAAATTATGGTGAAGACAGGGGGTCGCTTGCTAGCTTAAAAGATGATGTGTATAAAATATTCTTGGAAAATATATAGATTATTTTTTTTCTAGTTTGCAACCATAAATCTTCTTTTTTTTATTTAAGAAGAGTTCTTGAAATTTTGTATTTGGCAATGCTTTGTCGAATGGACTTTTCTTCTTGTTGATAACGAATTTAGTCTGAGATAGTTCTCTTTTTATTGTTTTCATATAAATTCTATCATCTGTTTTGATATACAAAAGACCCTTCCTCTTCATAGCTTTATAGATATTTGCCAGAAAGTTACTATTTATTAATCTATTCTTTTCATGTCTTTCTTTTGGCCAAGGATCGGGGTTATTAATAAATACTTTGTTAAGAGACCTTCTTGGGATTATTTCCCTAATTAACAAACTAGCATCACATAATATAAATTTTACATTGTCTAATTTGTTTATCTCAGCTTTTTTAAGACACTTAATGATTCTCCCATATTTGATTTCTAGACCTATAAAGTACTCGGCTGGATTCATTAACGCGAGTTGTGCTATGAATTCCCCGTTCCCACATCCAATATCCAATGAAATATTTTTGCCTCTAGGAAAACTTGAAAGACTTGATGCTAACGATATATCAACTAAATATTTTTTATATTTATTTATTCTCAAATTCATCAAGGACTTCTTTAATTGCGGAGATGATTATTCTCTCTGGTATTTCTGTTGAATAAAGACCCTTTTGTTTACTCATTGATCCAATTTGATTTGGCAAAGAAAATGTTATCTTGCTGGATTTGTTTTTTTTATCTAATTTCATATAATGAATTAGCTTGCTGATATCTGATTTATGAATTTTTAAATTTAAGAGATTAAATTTATCAAGAAGATTCTTAATCCTTAAATAATCATTCTCTGATAATTTTTTTATTAAATATGCAATTTTTGATTCTGTTAACATTCCCAGGCCAATACACTCTCCATGCGATTTTTTATACGAGAAATGTTTTTCAAGAGCATGTCCTATGGTATGTCCAAAATTGAGAATCACCCTTTTGTTACTCTCTTTAAAGTCCTCCTCTACTGTTTTAACTTTAATCGTAATACATCTCTTGATTATTGAGTTAATAATTTTTTCGGGATTTTTTAACAAATCTTTGTTTGCTTTCTCGAGTAGCACGAATAAGGATTTGTTGCTAATTATTCCGTACTTGATAATTTCTGCCAAGCCTTGCGTGACTTCTTTCCGTGGTAGAGTTTTTAAAAAATTTCTATTGATTATTATTTCTCTTGGATTATAAAAGGTTCCAACCAGATTTTTACCGAACTGATTATTAATACCAGTCTTGCCTCCTATGGAGCTATCTACAATAGCAACTAAAGAAGTCGGTATGTGAATTAAATCTATTCCTCGCATATATGTAGAAGCAACAAAGGCACCCAAATCACCCACAACTCCTCCTCCAACTACTACAAGCAAACTCTTTCGATTAAAATGGCGCTTAAACAATAATTCCTCTATGTGTGTCTTTGTTTTGTATGATTTATTTTGTTCTCCAGGCTTTATCTTGATGACAAGGACATTCTTATTTGTAAGATATTCTCTGTATAATTTATATATATTGGTGTCTGTTAATATAGCTATTTTTTCATATTTTTTTGCATTGTTACCAATCAAATTATTAAAATTATCGGTAAATCTTATTTGATAAGAACTTTGTTGTTGTTTATGAAGAACTTTAATGCCCATTAGTATTGAATCAGTGAATTTATTTCCTTACAATTTATTTTATTTCGTCCATTAAGTGAGAGTAATTCAATAACAAACGATATACAGCTTATTTCACAATCAAAATTTTTTACCAAATCTTGTATGGCAACTGCGGTCCCCCCTGTTGCCAACAAATCATCTATTATGGCAATTTTGGAGCCATGCTCTATTGAGTCGGTATGAATTTGAAACGTGTCCGTGCCATATTCTAATTCATATTCGATATCAAAAGTCTTATAGGGTAGTTTCCCCTTTTTTCTGACTAGGACTAGGTTTTTATTTGTTTTGTAGCACACCGCGGAGGCAAAGATAAAACCTCTTGACTCAGGGGCAATTATGGAAGTTACATCTTTGGGTATCTTATCGGACAATTGGTTAACTACATAGCTAAACACTTTATGGTCACTTAAAAGCGGTGTAATATCTCTATAAAGAATCCCCTTTTGTGGGAAGTCCGGTATTGTTCTAATATATTCTTTTAAGTCCATTTATAAATAAAATATATAATCAAAATTACTATAAGACCAATAGATAAATATAAAACTTTTTTATTTTTTAAGATTGCCTCAAACTCCTCACCAAATATTTTTGCTAGATATCCTACAAGGCCAAATCTGAGAAGCCTACCAAGTATTGATCCCATAAGGAAGTAGGCGAAGTTTGCATTGACTATTCCTGCCGCAATACAGAATATTTTAAATGGGAGTGGGGTAAAGCCTGATGCTAGCATTAGCAAAAACGTCTCCTCATTAATATCGTTTTTTAGCGGTTCTAATTTATCCAAATTGTTGACTATTGGACTAAAATCACTCTTAATCGCAAGATTTACTATTTCTTCTCCAAGGAGATAACCCATACATCCTCCAAAGATTGAAAAAAACAGACAAATTTTAACAATATGCAAAACCTTTCTGTAGCTCTTCTTTATACACAAAAAACCAAGAAAGGGGTCGGGCGGGATAGGAAAGAAGATTGCTTCAGTAAATGCAATAATTGACATAAGGATTATTCCTTTTTTTCCATTTCTAGGCCTAGAAAGATAGGTCGATAGTTTGTTAATCATAAATTTTGATACTCGTTTTCTTGAGTACTTTGCGCCTTTTTGATTTAAGATTTGAATATTTAGTGTAATCAATAATTAGTGGAGTAATAGAGATGTACCCATTCCTGACCGCGTGTATGTCGGTTCCTTTTTTTGCCTTGTAGCTTAAATCGTTACCTCCGATCCAGAAATATTCATTTCCTCGTGGATCTTTCTTCGCAATTATCTTTTGTCCATAGGCTCTTGAGCCCTGTTTTGTAAATTTAATCCCCTTCATTTTCTTTGGCGCGATATTGGGATAATTGATATTAAGAAAGTATGATTTCATCTTCTTTGTTAGTATTTTTGTAAGTATATTTTTGAAAGCTATGGAGCATTCTAGATATTTTGGATTCTGTTTGTTTGCAATCGATACTGCTATGGAATTTACCCCATGAAGAAATCCTTCTCGTGCTGCTGCAACAGTGCCAGAATAATTTATATCATCCCCCAAGTTGGCTCCATTATTGATACCTGCTACAACTAAATCAAATTTCTTTTTGCCCATCTTGCTATTGATAGCATAATTAACACAATCTGCTGGAAGCCCTAATACGGAATATTTATTGTTATCAATCTTTTTTACCCTCAGTGGTACATTCAAACTTATCGAATGACTCGTGGTGCTTTGATTATGAGAAGGGGCAACTATTATAGTTTCTCCAAACTCTGATAAAATCTTATACAGCGCATCGATTCCCTCGGAATTAACCCCATCATCGTTTGTTAAAAGAATTCTCATTTTTTGTCGGGGTGATCGGACTCGAACCGACGACCCCTGGTCCCCCAGACCAGTGCGCTACCAACTGCGCCACACCCCGTGCTTAAGGAGCATCTAAAATTTTTTCTAATCTTTTTTGTATTTCTTTAAGTTTTTTAACAACTCCCTCTTCTTTTCGGAAGGCATTTTGAAGCTTTTCGTTAATTTTACTTCCATCCATTTTGATGTTTACTTCATTCAAATGCAGATTAATCTTGGAAATTATTTCTATTGATTTTTTATGATATAGCTTATGTATGCCACTTGAGTTTGTCCTAAGTTGATCTTGAAGATAGGGGTATTTTTTTGTCCAATATCGAATTTTATTTGCTGACACTCCGGTGATGGTCTCAAGTTCACCAATTTTAAAATAGAATTTTTCATTCTCTCTCTTTTCTACATACATGAGATGAAAAAATAAGATAATAATATTGGATTGTCAATCTTTTAACGAGTTTTGAAACTTTTTCTATGAATGGGGCTGGGCCCATATTGACGTAGAGATTTCCTATGGTATTCAGTTCCGTACCCCTTGTTTTTTGCAAAACCATAATAAGGAAAAAATGTAGAAATTTTTCTTACTATAAAATCTCTAACGACTTTAGCGATAATAGAAGCTGCCCCAATAGATTTACAAATTCTATCGCCTTTTGGAATACATATTTGTGAAATTTGAGAATCAATTTTTTGATTACCATCAATCAAAATTACATCAGGTGATATCTGCAAACTTGTAATGGCCCTCAACATGGCAAGTTTTGTTGCATTTAAGACATTCATTTCATCAACTTCCAAATGAGAAGACAAACCTAAAGAAAAATCCGGATTATTTTCCATTAACTCTACGAATATCTTGTTCCGCTTTGATTCGCTTAATAATTTTGAATCGTTAACTTCGGTGTCGAATTCGTTATTTCTAATTAAAAAGGCGCAGGTAACTATAGGCCCCATTAGCGACCCTCTACCTACTTCGTCCACGCCTGCTATAATCTTGTTTTCATTGAGCAATCTATCTTCTATGTTATTAAAAGATTTCATCAAATTAGCTTTAATGTGCTTAATTCGGTTGAAACAATCTTGGCTTTTTCTGAGTCTAGTTCAACCAAAGGCAGTCTTAGAATGTTGTTGCATAATCCGGCTTTGTATAAAGCATATTTGATTGGTATCGGATTAGTATCGATGAACAGTATTTTGTTCAGCTCAGATAATTTGCTATCTATTTCCTCGGCTTTTTTTATGTCATTTTTTATAAAATTATTGAATAACTCCGAACATTCTTTTGGTGCAATATTTGAAGTCACGGAAATATAACCACGCCCTCCGGCCTTTAAGATTTGAAAATTTAAACCGTCCTCACCTGATAAAATTATAAAATCCTCTGGACATTCGCTTTTTATCTCCCTTACTTTATCCATACTTCCACTTGCCTCTTTGATTCCAACAATGTTTTTATTTTGTTTATTTAATTTTTTTATGGTGGTAGTCTCAAGGCTCACAACGGATCTACCGGGTATGTTATATAGAATTATTGGCAACGAAGTATTTTTTGCTATCTTGTCAAAATGTTCATAGAGACCGCTTTGGTTAGGCTTGTTGTAATATGGAACAACCTGAAGGCTAGCGTCGGCACCAGCTTTCTCTGCGGCTATTGTTAATCTTAAAGCCTCTTCCGTTGAATTTGATCCTGTTCCTGCAATAACGGGTACACGCTTCTTCACCGTATTTATTGTTATTCTAATTACCTCTTCGTGTTCTTCGTGACTAAGGGTGGGTGATTCACCTGTTGTTCCGCAAGGTACAAGACCATGAACCCCAGAGTCTAATTGTCTTAAAATCAAATCCTCAAGAGCATTCTTGTCAATTCCTCCTTCTTCGTTGAAAGGAGTAACTAAAGCCGTTATGCAACCTCTGATTTCTTGCATTTGTCTATATAATACAATACAAATTTAATTTATTACAAAAGCTCGGCAATTTGGACAGCGTTAAGTGCCGCACCTTTTCTTATCTGGTCTCCTACAATCCATAAAGAGATACCATTTTTAACTGTAAAATCACTCCTGATTCTACCAACAATGCAATCATCTCTATTCGTTGCATCTATGGGTGTTGGGTAAGAATAATTTGACGAACTCATTACCTTTAAGCCAGGGAATTTTTTAAGAGCCTTTATGGCATTGCCAATGGAGATTCTATTCTTGAATTCAATATTCAAACTTATACTGTGTGATCTAAGCACTGGGACCCTGACTGTTGTGGCAGTAAAATTAATTTTATTGTCGGAAAGTATTTTTCTAGATTCATTGTGAAGCTTCATCTCTTCTTGCGAATACAAGTTGGCAGTTATGTCGCCGATTTTAGGGATGACATTAAAAGCGATCTCTCTTTCAAATACCACGTTCTTAAATTTTTTCCTATTGTGTAATAAGTTTTTAGTATTTTCTATAAGTTCCTGCATCCCTCTGGCTCCTGCACCTGACACAGACTGGAAACTCGTTGCCACAACTCTATCGATTCTTGATAAACTATGAAGGGGCTTGATAGCCATCAGCGAGATTACGGTAGTGCAATTTGGATTGGCTACTATGCCGTTCCTTGTTTTTTTTATATCTTTCGGATTTATTTCAGGGATGATTAGTGGGACCCCGGAATCCATCCTAAACGCGGAACTATTATCTATGACAATTGCTCCATTTGATGTTGCTATGTGAGCAAACTTCTTACTAATCTCTGCCCCGGCTGAAAAAAATATCAAATCAAGATTTTTTAAAGATTTTTTTTCAAGCTGTTTTATTTTAATTCTTTTTTTCTTAAACAATAGATATTTACCTGCGGATCTTCTAGAGCCAAATAAGGATAAAGATGAAACTTTAAATTTTCTCTCCTCAAGAATTTTTATTATCTCTGCACCAACAGCCCCACTAGCTCCTACTATGCCAATTCTCATAATTCAATCTCGCTGATACTCTCAATATTTTTCAATTCGGAATTATCAACTTCTGTATTAACCCAACCTGTGATTATACCTTCAACATCTTCTTCTTTTACGGACATAATACCCATTGTTAAGACGTTTGCATCATTCCATTTTCGTGCTGCTATTGCCACCTCTTTGTTGTTACACAAGGCTGCCCTAATTCCTTTAAACTTGTTTGCAACTATAGACACGCCAGTACCTGTATGGCAAAAGATTATTCCAAAATCGGAAACTCCATTCTGCACATCTTTGGCTACGTTTTTTGCTATGTCGACCCAATTTAATTTATCCTCGTTGATTAACCCATATGACTTATATTCATAATTGAGTTTGTCCAAACAAATTTTAGCTTTGATTACCGATTCTGACATGTCATCGGCACCAATCGAGAAAGAAATATCCTTTTTCATAATCGAATATATATTTATAATACTTTAAAAACAATTTAATAGGAACGCAATGAACATATCAAGAGATAAATTTCACGAAGTTTTGCAAAAATCCTGTTTTCAGGCGGGAGAAATCATACTCAAAAGCTTTGGTAAAAATAAGAAAATCAAATCCAAAGGAGATAATAATTGGGTTACGGAAACAGATCTTAAAGCAGAGAACGCAATTATAAAGTGTATCAAGAAATATTTCCCAGAGTCTTCTTTCTTGGCGGAGGAATCGGGAAGGTCCAAAGATCAATCAGACCTACATTGGATAATTGATCCTATTGATGGTACGAACAACTATATTCATGATTATCCTTTCTTTTGTGTGTCAATCGCCTTGAGTATTGGTGGGGTGTTATCTTATGCTTCTATATTTAATCCATTAAAGAAAGAGTTCTTTTTCGCCGAAAAGAGCAAGGGTTCATTTCTTAATGAAAGAAAAATTTCTGTTACTAAGCTTGATAAGCTTTCCCAATCATTATTATGTACTGGTTTTATAACATCTAACAAAAAACATACCGATATCAACATTAGAAACTTCAAAAATTTAATTCACTCTTGTAGATCAATAAGACGAGATGGATCTGCAGCTCTGGATCTTGCCTACGTTGCGTGTGGAAGGCTTGATGCCTTTTGGGAGTTGGGTCTTAATGCGTGGGATACCGCAGCCGGAATTTTGCTTGTTAAAGAAGCGGGCGGAACGGTAACTCAAATCAATGGAAAAGATTACAGTATTTATGATGAAAGTTTATTGGCGTCCAATTCGCACATACATAAAGACCTTATGAAAGAATTACAATACAAATAAAATTTACAAGCTTAGATATTGACCAATTATTGATAGTTTATTTCTTTGAATTTCTTCTGGTGTGCCGGTTGCAATAATTTTCCCACCATTGCTACCTCCTCCAGGGCCCATGTCAATTATATAATCGGCTATTTTAATTAATTCCACATTATGTTCGATTACAATTATCGAGTTTCCTTTTTCTATAATGAACTCGAATGTATTTATCAGATTTTTTAAGTCTTCTAAGTGCAGACCAATTGATGGTTCATCAAGAATGTAAAGTACATTAGTAGAATTCTTTGCTAATAAAGATTTGGCGATTTTAATTCTCTGAGATTCTCCTCCAGAGAGAGTATTGGAAGGTTGTCCAAGTTGTAAATAATCAAGTCCAACGGAAGAGAGTATATCAAGTTTGTCGGTTATTTTTTTGTTATTCTCAAAAAACCTTCTGGCTTCGTCAATTGTAAGATCTAATATGTTGTTTATATTTTGCCCTTTATATTGAATGTCTAATATATAACCTTTGAATTTTTTACCGTTACAGCTATCGCAATCCACTTCCAAATCAGACAGGAATTGCATTTCAATTTTTTTCTTTCCATCTCCCTTGCAGTCATCACATCTACCACCATCCGTATTAAATGAGAAATCCCCGGGTCGCAATCTTGCTTTTTTTGCACCAGGAGATTCGGACATAAGCTTTCTAATCTCATCATAAATTTTCATATAACTAGCAGGATTCGATCTGTTGCTTGTCCCAATTGTCTCTTGAGTTATCATGATAATTTCTTTTAAATTATGCAGACCTGAAATTGAGGAAATATTTCCAGGGCTTTCATATGACTGACCATATTCCCTTATTGCGTTACCGTAAAGACAATCTTTAATAAGGGTGCTCTTTCCAGATCCCGATACACCAGTCACACACGTTATACAATTAAGAGGGATATCAAATGAAACTTTCTTGAGGTTGTTCTTTGACGCATTTTTTATTTTTAATTTCTGGGTGCAAGACCTTCTTTGCTCGGGAGTGTTCACAGACAAATTGCCGGTGAGATACTTGTTCGTTATTGATTGTTTTTTCTTGTTGATATTTTGTATAGGCCCGCAATATATTAGCCTTCCTCCATTATCTCCTGATTTTGGGCCCAATTCTATAATCCAATCAGCTTTGGAAATGATATCTAAATCATGCTCTATTAAAACTATAGTGTTGTCCAAATCACGTAAGTTTTTTATTGTTTCAAGTAGCCTCTCAATGTCTTTCGGATGAAGGCCAATTGATGGTTCGTCAAGCACATACAAGGTGTCAGTAAGTCGTGATCCTAGTTGTTGGGCTAGGTTAACACGTTGGGCCTCTCCTCCCGACAATGTCCTTCCTAGTCTTGCCAATGTCAAATATTCTAGCCCAACTTCTACTAAATAGTTTAATCTTTCGGTGCACTGCCTAAGGGGTTCATCAACGATATCTCGATCTTTTTTTGTAAGTTCTATATTCACTAGGAAATTTAGAAGCTTGTCTATGCTTAGAGAACACAATTCTTTAATCGTCCTATCTCCGAACTTTATTCTGGAAGCTATGGGGTTTATTCTTGATCCTTGGCAGCTCTTGCATTCCATAGGTGTTCTGAATTTACTTAGAAGAACCCTAATATATATTTTATATCTTTTGCGTTCCAGCCTCTTAAAGAAACCTATTAAGCCTTTATATTTGTCATCTCCGTTCAAGATTAAACGAATAGTGTCTTTAGAAAGTTTGTCATAAGGAATATCAATATTTATTTTACGCCTAGAGCAAAACTCCGTGAATCTTTTCTTGTCATAACTATAAGATCGTCTTTCAAGAATGGATATACAACCTTCTCGTATAGATTTTTTTTTATCTGACACTATAAGGTTTAAATCTGGCAATAGAATATTGCCAAAACCTTTACATTCTTTACAGGCCCCATCGGGACTATTGAAAGATAATTGATTAGGAGAAGGTCTTTTGAATTCCTTGAAACAATTAGGACAACAGAATTCTTTTCTAAAAGTTCTAAGGGCAGATTTTTTCTTGTTAAAGATGTAGATTGTTTTCGATAAACTAAAAGCTAGTTCAACCGATTCTATTATTCTAGATTGATTTTTTTTATCGATACTTATTGTATCAATTAACGGATAAATTTCTAACGTATCTTTATCGTCATTTTTGTCGATTAGAACGGTCTTACCGGGAACTATGGCTTCAACAATTCCAATTTTTCTCAAGTTGTTATATTTGGTTTCATTTTCTTTACTTATACAAATTGAAATCTCTTGATCTCTATAATTTAGAAACAAATTGTTAAAAATATTCTCGTTTGATAGAGATGCACACTCCATATTGCAATCTGGACAATATATTTTGCCAGATCGACTAAAAATTATTCGCATATAATCATAAATATCCGTTAATGTCCCCACCGTTGATCTTGAATTTTTAACACTATTTCGACTCTCGATGGATATAGACGGAGGAACCCCATCAATCGAAAGAACATTCGGTTTATCGATTCTTTCCAAAAATTGTCTTGCATAAGTCGATAAAGATTCCAAGTATCTTCGCCGACTTTCTGAGTGTATAGTCTCGATTGCCAAGGAAGATTTCCCTGAACCAGACAGCCCAGTAACAACGCATAATGTATACCATGGAATTTGAAAATCGATTCCTTTAAGATTATTCTGTGAGGCGCCTACAACTGAAATTTTCTTTTGCATTAGCTAATATTAACTAAAATGTTTACATTTCTTGAATTTTTTTGCAATTTGAGTAACCTCAATCCTATCTTATGAGTCTATCTGAAATTAAAGATACTGAAATCATCAATTTAATAGAAAGCGAAATTCGTAGGCAAGAATTCGAGCTCCAGATGATTGCTTCGGAGAATTATGCTAGCCGGGCCGTCATGGAGGCCATGGGCTCGGTACTAACGAATAAATACGCCGAAGGTTATCCTGGAAAAAGATATTACGGAGGATGTCAATTTTATGATGTTGTGGAAGAACTTGCAATAAAGAGAGCCAAGTTGTTATTTGGCGCTGAGGCTGTCAATGTTCAACCACATTCAGGAGCTCAAGCCAACATGGCAATATTCCTTGGTTTTTTAAAGCCCGGCGATACGGTCTTGGGAATGAGTCTTGACCATGGAGGGCATTTATCTCATGGATCAAAAGTTAATTTTTCTGGAAGAATTTACAACTCTATTGGTTATGGTGTCAAACAAGATACATTTTTAATAGATTATGAACAAATTGAAGAAATGGCATTAAAGAATAAGCCAAAATTGATTATAGCGGGCTGGAGCTCCTATCCTAGAGATTTGGATTTTAAAAGATTCAGAGAAATTGCTGACAAATCAAATTCTCTGTTGTTAGCCGACATAGCTCATCCATCTGGTCTTGTGGCGGCTGGCCTGTATTCTGATCCTATCCCTTATTGCGACTTCGTAACAACCACAACACACAAAACCCTACGAGGACCACGGGGGGGGATGATTATGATGAAAGAGGAGTATGCAAAAATTGTAAATAGCAGGGTGTTCCCGGGGACTCAAGGCGGGCCCTTGATGAATATGATTGCAGCCAAAGCTGTTGCCTTTAAAGAAGCTTTGGATGATTCATTCAAGGATTACCAAAAACAAGTACTAATTAATTCCAGATTGTTGGCAAACATTTTAATTAAAAATGGATTTCAATGTATAACAGGCGGTACTGATACACATTTGATATTGTTAGATTTAAGAGAGTCCGGACTTACAGGGAAAGAAGCTGAGCAAGCCCTTTCAGACGCTGGGATTACTACGAATAAAAATGCAATCCCATTCGATCCTCAACCTCCAACTATTGCATCAGGTATCAGAATAGGTACTCCTGGAATTACGACTAGAGGAATGAAGGAAAAAGAGATAGACCAGATAGCGAGTTTGATTAGCAAGGTTTTGCAAAATCATACAAATAGCGCCGTATTGGGTTCCTGCAAAAAAGAAGTTAACGATCTTTGTTCTAGGTTCCCTATTTATTCCGACTTGCTTTGATTGTTTTGGCTTGTGAGCTTTGGCAATAAATTTATGATAATATCTTTCTATGTTCTGTGATAGCCCTGGTTGTAGCAAAGTTGACGGCTCCAGAGTGATTGATTCACGACCTGGGGCTGATTCTAAGTCAATTCGACGAAGAAGAGAATGTATTAATTGCGGTAAGAGATTTACAACGTACGAGAGGATTGAGGAGTATGAGCTGGTGGTTATCAAAAAAGATTCCGCGACTCAAAAATACGACAAAACTAAAATAATAAAGGGAATTCTTACGGCATGCGAGAAAAGGCCCGTTAGTATTAAACAGATAGAAAATATAGTTTTTTTGATAGAGAAAGAGCTGATTGAATCCGGAAAAAGGGAAATCCAGTCTAGTCAGATAGGCGAACTAGCTATCAAGCATCTTCACGATGTTGACCAGGTTGCCCATATCAGATTTGCATCAGTTTATAGATCTTTTGATGATTTGTCTCAATTTTTGGATGAATTAAACAAACTTGTCAAAAAAAATTAAGCAAGATGTTAATTGATACCCATGCTCATTTAAATAGCTTTGAAGATTTGGAAAGCATTTTGATTGACTCTACTCAGTCTCAGGTAAAAGAAATTATATCTATGTCAACGGACATTGATTCTTCGGGGAGGAACATAGAAATTGCGAATACCTTTGAAGGTGTTTTTTCGGCGGTTGGAGTCCATCCTTGTGATACTGAGCGATTTCATTTAAAAGACCTTGATAAAATTGAACAATTGGCAAAGAATGAAAAAAATAAAGCAATTGGGGAAATTGGTTTAGATTTTTTTTATTCCGAACAGAACGTTGAGCAACAATTAGCTTTTTTCGATTCTCAAATAGAAATTGCAGAAAAATTCGATATTCCATTTGTTATACATTCTAGAGAATCTTATAAGGAATTGATTGATTTTTTAAAAAACAGAAAGCCAAGAACCCAATATGTAGTTCATTGCTATACTGGGGACAAGCGAACAGCGAAAGCTCTTCTAGATATCGGGTCATATATCTCGTTTACGGGAATAATAACTTTTAAGAAATCAAATGAATTGCGGGAAGTTGTTGATTATATTCCAGAAGACAGAATGATGATAGAGACCGACTCCCCATACTTGTCACCTGAACCCAAAAGAGGAAAAAAAAATTATCCAAAGAATTTAATTTATATTGCTGAATGTGTATCTTCAATCAAGGGGGTAAGCTTCGTGGAAATGGCAAACCAATTAAGAAGTAATTCTATTAAGTTTTTCAAATTATGAAAAAAAAACCCACTATAGGAATAACCATTGGTGATTTTAATGGCATTGGCCCCGAGGTTGTTGCCAAGTCCTTACAAAAAAAACGAATTTTAGATTTATGTACTCCCGTAGTGATTGCGGATTCCAAGGTTCTGGATGCACTTCAATGTAAAATTAATAAAAAAATTGAAATTTACGAAACATCTAACAGAATCCAAATCAATCCGGGAAAACCCACGCTCCTATCAGGTCGGGCTTCCCTTAATTATGTTTATGAAGGCATCAATCTAATTAAATCAAAATCAATAGATTGTCTTGTTACCGCTCCAATTAGTAAATACGCTATCGGAAAGGCTGGTTCGAAATTTAAAGGTCATACAGATTTGCTCCAAGAGTCTTTCAAGGTTAAGAATGTCGTTATGTCTTTCTTCTCTAAAAATATCAACATTTCTCTTTCGACTATCCATATTCCTATTAAAGACGTGGCAACACAAATCAGTAAATCAACCATTTTGGAACAAATTGTAATAATAAATAGATCATTAAAAAAATATTTTGGTTTGAAAAATCCTAAGATTGCTATTTGTGCTATTAATCCTCATGCATCTGAGGACGGCCAAATTGGGGACGATGATTTGCGTATTACGTTTCCCGCTGTGCAACTAGCAAGGCAAAAAAAGATTTTAGCCTATGGGCCTTTTCCAGCTGATACATTGTTCATTGATGAAAATCGAACAAGTTATGATATTATTCATTCAATTTATCATGATCAAGGACTTATCCCTTTTAAAATGTTGGCATTTGAAAGAGGGGTGAATACAACCTTGAACTTACCTTTTATACGGACATCACCTGATCATGGAACTGCTTACGATATAGCCTGGAAGGATAAAGCAAATTCAAAGAGCATGGAAGAAGCTATGTTGTTAGCTATCAAAATGTATCAAAAATCGTAATTCAAACGACTAAAAACTTCTCCAACCTTGTCTTGAATATGTAAATCATAAAATTGATTATTTGGCGTGGTATCGATATTGATTTCTATAACATATTTGTCCCTTTGTTTTGCATACATGCCGAACCAAGAAGCCGGCTGTACTAAACCGGATGTCCCAAGAATCAAAAAAAGATCACAGTTGTTAATCTTCTGCGAGATACTTTCTATCTTGGGCATTGGGATAATTTCATCAAACCAAACAACATTAGGTCTTAACAACCCATTACACAAAGAGCAGTATGGGGGAATTTTTTTATGTAAGCTTTTATGTTTGTGAATATTTTTACACTGTATGCACAGCGTTTCCCAAATATTCCCATGCAATTCTATAAGATTTTTGCTGCCTGCTTCATCATGAAGGCCATCCACATTTTGAGATACAATTGATAATTGTTTTTTTGACTCTATTGTGCTTAGTCCGTAATGACAATGGTTAGGTCTAGAGTCAATTATTATTTTTTTTCTCCATTCGTACCACTCCCACACGGTTGCGGGGTCCTTAATAAATGATTCGTAATTAGCGAGTTCCTCTGGTCTGTAATCGTTCCATAATCCATCTTCACCTCTGAATGTCCTAATACCACTTTCTTGAGATACTCCTGCCCCGGTTAAAACCACGATAGATTGTGACTGAATAAGTTTTTCTTGAAGTGTACGAAATTCATCGCTCATAAATAAACTTTTCTTGGCTTACCGGCGGATTCTTGTTCTCCCACTATTCCTTCCCTTTCCATCATTTCGATGATATTTGCGGCTCTGTTGTACCCAATCTTTAGCCTTCTCTGAATCATTGAGATAGAAGCCTGTTTAGTTTGCTTCACGATATCTAAAGCTTGTTCGTATAGCTCATCTTTTTCGTATGGTAAATTATCTTGGGAGACGTCATCGTCTGTCCTTGTTATTTCAGTGTTGTATTCTGGAGTGCCCTGCTTTTTTAGAAAATCCGCTATATTTTCTCGTTCTTTATCCGAAATCATTGATCCTTGAATTCTCATTAAATTATTTGGGGGTTGCAGCAAAAGCATATCCCCTTTTCCTAGAAGTTCTTCCGCTCCGGATGAATCCAAAATAATTCTAGAGTCAGTCTTAGATGAGACGGCAAAAGATATCCTTGCTGGAAAATTTGCCTTAATTAATCCTGCTACAACATCCGCAGAAGGCCTTTGGCTTGCTACTATTAAATGTATACCGGCCGCTCTGGCCATTTGTGACAGCCTAGTGATAGATTCTTTAACTTCATTTGTAGATGATACAAACATTAAATCGGCTAACTCGTCAATGATAATAACGATAAATGGTAGCAACAGCTCGGATGACGAGTTAAATTCTTTGGTTGCCTGGATTTTTGCATTATATGAATCGATATCCCTGACGCCTATATCGGATAAAAGTTTATAACGTGTATCCATTTCTTTTACAGCCCATTTTAATGCCGCCGCCGCTTTTTTTGGGTTTATCACAATGGGATGTAATAAATGGGGTATGTCCTCATAACCAGAAAGTTCCAACATCTTAGGGTCTATCATTATAAACCTTAGATCTTGAGGTGAAGCTTTGTAAAGCATGCTGGTTATGATGCTATGAAGAAATACACTTTTCCCGGACCCTGTGGTTCCTCCAATCATCAAATGTGGAGCTTTCTTCAAATCGGTAAAAAAAGGTGTGCCGAAGATGTCTTTGCCTAGCGCAAGGTGCAGTGGATTTGAATTGTTTTTAAATTGTTTCTTTGAGAGCAGATCCTTTAAGTAAACGGTTTCTCGGATTTCGTTGGGCACTTCAATCCCCACAACATCTTTCCCGGGGATTGGAGCGATAATTCTCACTCTGGTAGCTTTAAGTGCCATTGCTAAATCGTTGGATAACGAAGCAATTTTATTTATTTTTGTCTCTGGCTCCGGTTTGTATTCGTAAAGCGTAATAACAGGACCGGGTTTTACTTCCGTTATTTTTCCTTCAATCCCGAAATTTAACAATTTCTCTTCTATTATTTTAGCCTTTTCCAGAGCTTTTTCTTTGTCGTAACTTACAGATTGAACCGGAGGATTATCAAGCAAATCTAGCGATGGCAATAAGAATTTTCCATATTGCGACTTCTTCTTGTTAAGACTAGCACTTTGTTTTGCTAGATTCTCTAGCTGTGCGCTCTCAACTTTGTGCTCTTGTGATATTTTGGATTCCGAGTCATCATTAAGGTTTATTTTTATTTCATCACTTTGAGACGTAGAGAGGACTTCTTCGTTTTTTTTCTTTCTAATAATAAGATTCTTTATTATGCCCAACATATTAGATAGGGCGCTTCTTATTGATTGGCTATTCAGTTGTTGAATTGCAAGTAGAGCAATGAAAAGATAAAATATTGAAGTACCAAGTATTCCAGTAATATTATCTATTAAAAAATCTGTTATCCGACTTGGAATAAATCCGATAATTTCAAATTGTGAAAACCCAAAAATTTTTTTCCCTATTCTCAATAGACCACCAACTGCAAGTGCTAACAGAAAAACAAAAAAGAATTTTCTCCAAAAGTCACCTTCCGTCTTTTCTCTAAGCGACTTTGATATATACACGATAAGAAAGATTGATATTATTAGGCCGGAAACACCAAAGAAATAGTAATACTTCTCTGAGACCTGACTGCCTAATTCTCCTATTAGTGTTGCCGAATTAGGTAATTCGAAAAAATTTACGATTATGCCAATAGTTAAAAGCAATGAGGCTAGTAGGCCAATTATTGCTGAAAAATAATACAAAACAATCCTAATGATGTTCGGTATTTTTCTTTTAAAATTAAACATTAATACTCTTTTATGAAAATAGCGAACGTAAAAAAATAAGTCAACTTTTTATTTTTTGAAATAGTACTTTTAAGAGTTAAAATAAGTGTACTTTATATGTATCGTGTCATTCGACCTTTATTCTGGACTTTTGAGCCGGAGACCGCTCATAATCTGGCGATTAAATTAATCAAGCTTGGTTTTTTAGGTTTGTATAAATCGGATATCCCTTCAGAACTAGAAGTGTCCGTGAGCGGCCTATCTTTTCCGTCCCCGGTAGGCTTAGCTGCGGGATTTGATAAAAACGCTGAAATCTTTCATGAATTATTTAAAATCGGCTTTGGTTTTGTTGAAGTTGGGACTGTGACTCCAATGCCTCAATCTGGAAATCCAAAACCAAGAATATTCAGACTAAAAGAAGATAGAGCTTTAATTAACAGGTTGGGTTTTAACAACATTGGAGTGAGCGAAGTTCTTCGTAATATTGAGAGCAGGTTTCATTTAAAAAAGAATCGAAAACTGGGAGTGAATATTGGTCCAAACAGGGATTCGAATAATCGTATCCAAGACTATATTGATAATCTAAAACAAGTAGACGAATTGGCTGACTATATAACAATCAATGTGTCATCTCCAAATACACCTGACTTAAGAAAGTTTGAAAATTCAAAGATTAAAGATTTGTTAAAAGAAATTCAGCTTAATCGAATATCAAAAAAGCCAATCTTTATTAAAATCTCTCCTGATTTAGAAAATAATCAAATAGTGTCAATAGTAGAATTGGCAATGAAGTTCGGACTTAATGGATTGATATTAACTAATACAACTAAAGATAGAGGGTTTGGACTAAGATCAAAATATGGCTCTGAGGAAGGAGGCCTTTCGGGCCTACCATTATCAATGCTCTCGAATAAGAAATTGTCGTTTGCTTACAGTATTACCAAAGGTTCTATGCCCATAATTGGAGTTGGTGGAATTTTTAGCGGGAAAGATGTCTATGAGAAAATCAAATTAGGTGCAAATTTGGTGCAATTATACACGGCATTAATTTTTGAAGGCCCAGCTTTGATAAGCGGTATTAATGATGAGCTCAAAACCTTAATGAAGAATGATGGAGTCAAAAGTTTGTCCGAGATTGTAGGCGTAAATAGCTAAAGCTAAATGAGCCTCTCCCCATTATCTATATTAATACTTTCTCCAGAGAGAAAATCGGAATTGATTAACAGTTCTACGGAATTTATCAAGCTATCTAAGGCCTTTTCGGAATTGTAAGTACTTCTATGTATTTTTTTATTTACGCTTTTTATTGGTTTTAATATTGCCCCTGGTGCTATTGAATTTACTTGTATATAGGGACTTAGCTCCAAAGATAGAACCTTAGTCATTGTTTCAAGCCCACCCTTCGATATGCAATAGCACGAATAATCTTTCCAAGTCTTATGCACCCCAACAGAATCCGTAATATTTATAATTTTCCCATACCTTCTCCTTTTCATACCCTTGGATATATGTTGAGATAAAAGAAAAGGCGCTTTAAGGTTTACGGCAAGAAATATATCAAAGTCTTTCTCTGTAATATTCCAGAAACTTTGACTTTTAAAAATTGAGGCATTATTGATTAATATGTCAATCCGACCATATAATTTTTCGCAAGATTTAGCAAACTTCCCTATCAACTTACTTTTTGATAAATCAAACTTGATAGATTTTGCTTCACCACCATTGCTTTTTATTTTCTTAATAACATCATCGGCATCTTTTTTTGATTCGTTGTAATGAATTATAAATTTGTATTTCTCTACGGGTAGTCTGAGTACGATTTCTCTCCCAATTCTTTTTCCGGACCCGGTAATCAATAAGACTTTTTTTCTATTTATCATGATATCTCTATAAGAACTTCTTTCATCTTATCTTGCTGTTCGCTAAGCACCCAAGCAACTAAATCTTTGTATTCTTTATCATAGATTGAATATATTAGATATATGTAACGTTCTTGCGCAAAGAGCTTGTCGGTGTCCGATGCTATGGCTGGATGATTTGGATGAGAATGGTATATCCCGATTATATCCATCGACTGTTCTTTGGCCACCCTGTCCGCATTTATATAGTCCTTCGGATCGAGCTCATATCTGTCAACTGAACGTTCTTTGTTTAAATTTTTGCAAGCTACAAAACTCGATATTTGAAAGTCGTCTTCTTCCATTTTGCCAATTAATACACCGCACACTTCATTTGGGAAGCCATCTTTGCAAATCTCTATAATGTCATTATTTATGGCCCTTGATAGTCTTACCACCATACGCCTCCACTTAAATATCTGTATCCACCATCTGGAACAATACAGACAATCAATCCATTATCAATTTCGCTTAGTTCTTTAAGGGCCGATAATACAACAGCTCCACCCGAATGCCCTACAAACATTCCTTCTAAATTTACTAGTTTTTCCATTATCTCATAAGATTTTTCTGTATTCGCCCAGAACAGTTCGTCTATCAACTCTTCATTGTAGATTCCTGGCTTGATTGATGTTGGTATGTGCTTTAAGCCTTCTAAGCCATGTAAAGAATTATCTGGCTGAACTCCAATTACTTTTATATTTGGATTCTTAGTTTTGAGATATTCCCCAGTTCCCATTGCTGTTCCGCCGGTCCCAATTCCACAAATTAGATGGGTTATTTTTCCTTTTGTTTGTTCCCATATTTCTGGACCGGTAGTCTGAAAATGGGCTAGAGGATTAGCAGGATTGTTGTATTGGTCTGGCATAAAATATTTATCAGGAAATTTTTTTGCTAACTTTCTTGCTTCAATAATTGCACCATCTGAACCTTCCAGAGGACTTGAATAAATAATTTTTGCCCCATAGGCCTGTAGTGTTTTTTTCCTTTCAACATTAATATTTTCCGGTGTCACTAATTCAACTTTAAATCCAAGTGCAGCGCCAATCATTGCATACGCAATAGCGGTATTGCCAGATGAAGAATCCATAATTGTTTTCTTCGAATTCAGTTTTTTGGAATTGATTCCATCAACAATCATTGATAACCCGGCCCTATCTTTTATTGAACCTCCTGGGTTGAACCACTCCGCTTTTACATAAAGTTCTTTTTTGGGTTCCAATTCTGGAAAACCATTTAATTTGATTAATGGAGTATCTCCGATTAAATCTATTACGGAATTAATTCCAGATAACTCTTTCAAAGAATCTCCCATTTAGGCTTTTTGGATGAATATCCTAGAATTGTTTCCATTGGGTTTTACGGAAATAATTTTGTGGCCATCGTACTCAACATTCTCAGGCACTGATTCCAAAGGCTCTCCTTCGGATATTTTGACCTCTAAAATTTCTCCACTAGACATTTTCTTTAGTTGTAGTTTTGTTTTGACAAACGTCATCGGGCAAAAGTCGGAACTTATGTCTAAAAAGAAATCAGGTTTCACGATGTTGCTCATAGCTATAATGTAACATAAATAATTAAACCTAATTGTAAGCCTGATTCAATCAATGTAATTAATTATCGACTCAAATAATTTCTTTCCATCGGTATTTCCCAAAACTATATCGGAAGCTCTCTCAGGGTGGGGCATTAGGCCTAGGACGTTGCCCTTCTTGTTCGAAAGCCCTGCTATATTCAAGATAGAGCCATTAGGATTTGATTCAACAGTTGGTTCGCCGTTGCCATCACAGTATGTAAACATAATCTGATTATTCTTTTTAATGGAACCAATCTCTTCTTTGCTTAGATACAAATTACCTTCTGCATGTGCAATGGGGATTCGTATGATTTGACCATGCTCGTACAGATTAGTAAACCTTGTTGCATTATCTTCAATTCTTATCAAAATATCTTTGCAAATAAAATTTAAGGATTGATTTCTCAATAAAACACCAGGAAGAAGCTTTAATTCTGTTAGGATTTGAAAGCCATTGCAAATACCAACAACGATTCCCCCTCGATTTGCAAAGTCTTTAATTTTATAACTTATTTTGCTTTGGGCAGCGATAGCACCAGTTCTTAGATAGTCACCGTACGAAAAACCTCCAGGGATTATAATGCAGTCAATATTGGTAAAGTTATTAGAATCGTGCCATATGTACTTGCAATTTTGTTTGAGGATATTGTTAATTACGTTAAAACAATCTTCTTCGCAATTTGATCCAGGGAATTGAATAATTCCAAAATTAATCTTTCGCATGTTCAATCTTAATCTTATATTGCTCAACAATTTCATTAACTAAGAAATCTTTACATAATTTTTTAACGGAAGAGGTACAATCTGCTTTATTCTTTGATAATAAGGAAAAGACAATTTTTTTCCCAACCCTAAAACCTTTCGCCTTGTAGGTTTTGCTACGTTTTGCAACTAGTTCTAAAGCCTCACCTTGTGGGTCGAGAACGCTATCGAGAGGCATAATTTCTATGGTTACATTAAAATTCTTCATGTTATTTGATAGAATTGATTATCTTATTTAATTCATCTAAATTTCTATATCTTATCTCTATTTTTCCCGATTTCGAATTTCCACTAAGTGTAACCTTTAATCCCAATTTGTCTTCTAAGGTCTTCGATGCACTATTCAGATAAAGATCTTTTTCAACCTGAGGATTTCTTTTATTAGGATTCTTGTAGGATCTGGCTAGGTTCTCGACTTGTCTGACGCTTAATTCTCTTTTGATTATTTGGTCAGCAATCTTAATCATTGTAGCTTCGTCTGAAAATGACAATAGGGCAATTCCATGTCCTCTAGACAGTTTATTCTCAGTTATTAGTTTTCTTACGCTGGGAGGTAAATCTAATATGCGAACTATGTTAGCGATACTTGATCTCTGCTTTCCGGTTATTTTTAGGATGTCGTCATTGGAGAAATTGTATATTTGAATCAAATCTTTTATGGCTAAAGCCTCCTCGATGGGATTCAAGTCTTCCCTCTGAATGTTTTCTGCAAGTGCTAATTCGAAAGCTTTTTGGTCTGTTGCCTCGGTTATAACCACAGGTACTTTCGAGAGTGCCGCAATCTGGGCGGCTCTCCAGCGTCTTTCGCCAGCTATGATTTCATATTGATTGTTATCGATTCTCCTAACTACGATTGGCTGTATTATGCCATTGTCTCGTATTGATTCGACTAAATCATCAAGAACTTGTTTATCAAAATTCTTTCTTGGTTGATTCCTGTTTGGTATTATGTCAGAAATAAAAACGGAAGTTCTACCGCCGGCTTCGTCCCTATCGACAAATGTTTTTTCGTTTGATCTAATTAACGAATCTAATCCTTTACCAAGAGACTTTTTCAACAAACGATCCCCCATTCTTTGATATCAGTTCTTTCGCTAACTGTAAATAGCTTACGGCTCCCATGCAATCTTTATCGTAATCAAAGATGCATTGTCCAAAACTCGGGCACTCAGCAAGTTTAACATTTTTCGGTATTAAAGTCGTAAGGACTTTTTCTTTAAAGAAGCTTCTTACCTCGGATGCCACAGTTTTGCAAATATTATTACGTGAATCAAACATCGTAAGCAACAATCCTTCAATTTCCAAGGAGGGATTAATTCGCTCGATGATTAAATCAATTGTTTTTTTAAGTTGAGCCAACCCCTCCATCGCATAGAATTCACACTGGACTGGAACTAGTAAAGAGTCTGAAGCTGCGAAGGCGTTTATCGTTAAAAGGCTCAATGAAGGAGGGCAATCAATGAGAATATAATCAAAATTGTCCAAATCTGAATTACGCAAGGCCTTGTTTAACATCCATTCTCTTTCTTCTAAATCGTACAATTCGATATCCGCCCCAGACAATTCTGCATTAGAAGGACAAATATATATCTTTTTATTGTCTCTTATCTCCACTTTCTTTAAACTTTCATCAATTTTCGCGTTATTGATTAGTACTTCGTATGTGGATTGATTCAAAGAAGATTTATCTATTCCCAGCCCACTGGTGGAATTACCTTGGGGATCTAAATCGATTATTAGAACTTTTTTACCAAGAAGACTTAATCCTGCAGCTAAATTAATAACTGTTGTAGTTTTTCCAACGCCACCTTTTTGATTAACGACTGCTATGGTTTTGGGCATTTTAAGTATTATATATCTTAATTCTTGGTTTATAAAAAATATATTTTTTTAGATTCTTGACAATTGACAACTTTAATATAGATTTAATAGCTCCACTATTTTGTGGTAGATGTTTGAAAATTTAGTAGAAGATACGTGTGAGTTTTTGAGCCAATAATTTAAACAAACAATCTTTTTTTTTGAAGAGTTTGATCCTGGCTCAGAGTGAACGTTGGCGGCACGCCTAACACATGCAAGTCGAGCGAAGAACAATAAAGCTTGCTTTATTGTTACTGAGCGGCGAACGGGTGAGTAATACTTGGATAATCTGCCTTTAGGACTGGGATAACCTCAGGAAACTGAAACTAATACCAGATATGACCACAGGCACTAAGGTGCTAGTGATAAAATGTTTTTTCGCCTAAAGATGAGTCCAAGTCGCATCAGGTTGTTGTAATCTCAGTGGTACTGAAAATCATTAGAATTAGTGATCAAAATATATGCCATTGTCTTTTCATAAATATGCAGGAAGATGCAGAGGAGGCAATACACCAATACGTCCTAGCAAAACAAAAGGAGGATTTGAGTTGAACCCCTTAGGATTTCCAATATATAAAAGGGGTCAAATCTTTAATATTGACAAATTTGCCTCCAAACGTCGTACTAAAGTCCTGATATTTTTATCTTTCTTTAC
>PVBE011081783.1_pt1 | contig 29461 bp, 26 predicted proteins | sample 1631181 | NCBI WGS metagenome assembly PVBE01 (sample SAMN08397723, study PRJNA350692) | Marine metagenome, whole genome shotgun sequencing project. | isolation source: water | place: Pacific Ocean | collected 2012-04
CCGGAAGATGGGGGGAAACCTTTTCCCAGACCTCATCCCTGATGACGAAACGTCCCGTGTTCATCAAAACCTCCTTGCAAAAGGAAGTTTGAATCACTTTTTGACGCTCTTGGGAATCCCTTAAATGTCAACAGGCCCTAGTTCAGTTCGTTCTTGTAGGCCTTGCCGTCCTTCATGATCAGCATCATGTGCTGTCCCTGGCCCTCCATCAGCGAAAGATCCTCCAGCGGATTACCGTCGACGATCAGCAGATCGGCCCGGGCACCGGGTTCGACGGTGCCGACTTCGCCCTCCATGCGAAAGAGCTCGGCGGCCAGCGAGGTGGCCTGGCGGAAGATGTCCTCGGGCTTCATGATTTCGGCCCGGATGCGGAACTCAGACGATTGATCCTCGTGCAGGATGCCCAAGAGATCGGTGCCGTAGGCCAGGTTGACCCCGGCCTTGTAGGCCATCTCCAGGGACTTCATTGCCGTCGGCCTGATCTCCGCCAGCTTGGCCTGGGAAGCCGGTGGCAACCCGGCCTCGGGGCCACGCTCGTGCAGACTCTCGAAGATGGCCATGGTCGGTACCATCCAGGCGTCGTTGGCGAGAAAGAGATCGACGCATTCCTGGTCCATGACGGTGCAGTGTTCGATGGAGCGCAGGCCGAGCTTGAGGGCACGCTTGATGGAGCGTGCCGGGTGGCCGTGCCCGGCGACGTAGAGATTGGCGTTCTCGGCTTCCTCGACCGCCGCCTCGACCTCGTCGGCGCCGAACTGGATGGCATCGATGGGATCCATGGGTGAGGCCACGCCACCCGAGATCATCAGCTTGATGTGTTTGGCACCGCGACGGATTTCGTCACGGCAGGCGCGCTTGATCTCGGGCACGCCATTGACCAGGCGGCCGATGCCGCCGGCCGTTCTGTAGGGATCGGTAATGGTGTCGCTCATGGCGCGGAAATCGGCGTGGCCGCCGGAAGGCGTCAGCGCGGGACCGCAATAGAGCAGGCGCGGGCCAGCGATCAAGTCCTCGTCGACGGCCGTGGCCAGGCCCCAATCGGCCCCGCCGGCGTCGCGCACTGTTGTGAAGCCACGCATCAGCATGCCGTTGAGGATCTCGGCGGCCTTGGCAGCGCGATAGTAGGGCGACCAGCTTTCGACCAGAGCGACGTTGGCCGAGCCGGCAACGACGTGCACATGGGCATCGCAAAGGCCTGGCATCAGGGTGCGCCCTCGGGCGTCGATGACCCGCGCTTCGCTGGCCGCAATGGGTTTGTCGGAAACCTCCTTGATGCGGCCCTCTTCGACCAGCACGTGGCGCTCGCCGACCAGTTCGCCGGCTTTGGTGTCGAACAGTTGGGCGTTGGTGATGATGGTATGGGTCATGGTTGATTTCCTTCAGGTCTCGAAACCGTAGGGTTGCGGGTCGTCGAGGAAGGGGTCGGGTGCCATTGGCACGGCCCCGGGCTCGTTCCTTCCTGGAGTTGGCCTCGACGGCGCTTCATTTCCAAACCTGGCCCATCACCCGGATCCAGTTGCCGCCGACGATCTTACGGATATCCTCCTCGCCCCAACCCAGCCGGGCCAGTTCGGCGACGATATCGACGACTTGCTCGGGCTCCAGTTGCGCTATGTCGGGCCGGTGGTAACCGCAATCCTTGGGCCAGCGGTCGGCCATGGTCCGGCAAAGTGCGATCAAGGCCGGCATGTCGTATATGTAATCGAAGCCGAAGCCCACGTGATCGGGCCCGACCAATTGCGCTACGTGATCGAGCGAGCGGGCGTAGGTGCCGACCGAGGCGTCGTTGTCGCCGAGAAAGACGCCGAAACCGGTAAGACCGATGACGCCGCCCGACTGGGCGATGGCCTTGATCTGTTCGTCGCTGTAGCAACGGGGATGCTGGTGGATGGCAGCGACGTTGCCGTGGCTGACGACAACCGGAGCCGTTGAAGCTTCGATGGCTTGCATTGAGGTGTTTATGCCGCAATGCGCCACGTCGACCAGCATGCCGACCCGGTTCATCTCGGCGATCAGTTCGAAACCGAAGCGGCTGAGGCCGTCGTCCGCGAGCTCGTGGCAGCCGTTGCCGACCAGATTCTTCTGGTTGTAGGCCAGCAGCATGTGGCGGATACCGAGCTTGTAATAAAGCGCTACCAGGTCGAGGTTGCGCCCGACCGGACCGGTGCCCTGGAAATGGAGCCCGATGCCCAGCTTGCCTTCTTGGCGCGCGCGCTCGATGTCGGCCGTGCTCTCGACCAGCACGAAGGCCTCGGGACGGGCCTCGATGGCGCGGCGTTCACGGGCCAAAAGGCGCATGGCATCGGGCATCTCTGCCTCGTCGACAGCCACCGTGAGGCTGACGAAGTCGAAGCCCTGGGCGGCAAAACGGCGCGGCGCCTGGGCCCTCTTCTCCTCATCGGCCGCCGGCATATCGACCGTCGGCAAGGTCATGTCGCAGACCATGGCATCCTTGAGCAGCTGCCGTGCCGTATTCTCTTCCATCTAACCGGCCTCCCGTCGTCGTTTCATGTCTTGCTTGAGGATTAGGTAGAAACTGTCCTTGGTCAACTCCAGTTGTCGGGTGCGCCGGGTGACGTCCTCTCCGAACACCACCAGCAGGGCGCCGGTCGTCACGCCGGCCCGACATGTACCCGGCTGCCCCACGCCGCCCTGGCATTTCTTTCAGCCCGAGCAGTTGGAGGATTTGGTGGCGGTTTTGCAAGCGCGGGGCTACAGCGATGCCGATCTCTGCGCTATCCTGGGCGACAACTGGCTACGCCTGGCGACCGAGGTCTGGAAGTAGTGCCAGGATAATTCGAGCTTGCAGCAGAGAAAGTGAAAAACATGATCGGACGTCTCAATCACCTGGCCATCGCGGTTCCCGATCTGGCCGCGGCGGCGGCCCAGTACCGAGATGCGTTGGGAGCCCAGGTGTCGGAGCCCAGGGATATCCCCGAACACGGCGTCAGCATCGTCTTCGTCAAGTTGCCCAACACCGAGATCGAGCTTTTGCATCCCTTGGGCGAGAATTCCCCCATCGCCGGCTTTCTGGAGAAGAACCCCGGCGGCGGCATGCATCATGTGTGTTACGAGGTCGACGACATCATCGCCGCCCGTGATCGTCTTAAAGAAAGCGGCGCCCGGGTGCTGGGCGACGACGAGCCGCGCATCGGTGCGCACGGCAAGCCGGTATTGTTTCTCCATCCCAAGGATTTCTGCGGCACCCTGGTCGAAATCGAAGCCGCCTGAAGATGAGCTGGACCACGCTCTTGGCGGTCTACGCCGTGGTCTGGTGGCTTTGCCTATTCGTCCTGCTGCCCATCGGCGTGCACCAGCCGGAAGAGCCCGAGACGGGCCATGAGCCCGGGGCGCCGGTGCGGCCGCACATGTGGAAGAAGGTGGCGGCGACCAGTTTGCTGGCGGCCCTGGTCACCGCCCTGGTGATGGGCCTGATCGAGGCCGGGGTTCTGGATTTCCGGCCCCAGCGGGTAAAGTAACAGCATGTTCTATGGTTGGTTCGTGGTTGGTGGCTCGTTCACCACCCTCTTCATTGCCTTCGGCGCGGCCTATTCCTTCACGGCTTTTTTCGACCAATTGCAGGGCGAGTTTTCGGCCAGCCGGGCTTCGGTATCGCTGATCTTCTCGATCGGCGCCTCCCTCTACTTCGGCCTGGGTGCCGTCAGCGGAGCCATCGCCGACCGCATCAACGCGCGCTGGGTGATCGCCGCCGGCATGTTCCTGCTCGGCGTGGGGCTCTTTTGGGTGAGCCGTGCCGAAAGCCTGACCGAGATCTACCTGGGCTATGGCTTGGGTATCGGCGTTGGTATCGGCTTTGCCTACGCCCCGGCCATGGGGGCGGTGCAGCGCTGGTTCGTCAAGCGCCGCGGCTTGGCCTCGGGCCTGGCGGTTTCGGGCATCGGCTTGGGCACGGCGGTGGTGCCGCCGCTGGTGACGGCGCTGATTCATTGGTCGGATTGGCGCAGCGCCTATCTGGTGCTGGCGGCGGTGGCAATGATCGGCGGCGTCGCGGCCGCCTTGCTGATCGAATCTTCGCCGGCCCGGCGGGGCCAGTTTCCCGATGGCGCCAAGGCGAGGGGGCCGGCCGGCCCCTCCGGACCCCCCGGTGATGATGGGCTGACGCTGGCGCAGGCTTTACGCTCGAAGCCCTTTTGGGTGCTTTATGTGGCCGGCCTGTTGGCCTCGATCGGCATCTCCATGCCGTTTGTCCACATGATGCCCTTCGTGCAGGACCTGGGGTTGGGCAAGGCTACGGGCGCCGCCATGCTGGGCCTGATCGGCCTGGCCAGCACCATCGGCCGTTTCCTGGTGGGCGCCGTGGCCGATCGCATCGGCCGCCGCCGGGCGCTGATCGGCATCAACCTGGGCCTTGCCTTGGCCGCCGCCTGGTGGGCCTTTTCCACCACCACCTGGCAGCTATCGCTCTTCGCCGTTGTCTTCGGCATCTGCTACGGTGGCTTCGTGGCGCTGAGCCCGGCCGTGACGGCGGATTACTTCGGCGTGCGCAGCATCAGCGCCGTGATCGGCGCCGGCTTCACCGCCGCCTCGATCGCCATGTTCGCCGGGCCCATCCTGGCTGGCTACGCCTTCGACGTCATGCAAAGCTATTGGCTGCCGCTGAGTCTCAGTGCCGGTCTGGCTTTGGTCGCCGCGCTGGCGATTCTCTTGATCGAGGAACCCGAGGCCTGGCGCCGCATGAGGGCGGCCCAAGAGGAAGCGAAGCCATGAAACTCTATCTCGTGCAACACGGCGAGGCGCTGGCCAAGGAGGCCGATGCCGAACGGCCCCTGAGCGCGCGGGGCGCAGCCGACGTCGGACGCCCGGCGGAATTTCTTCGCGGCCGGGCGGCGCCGGTTGGCATCCTGCACAGCGGCAAGACCCGGGCCCGCCAGACGGCCGAGATCCTGGCCGCGGCGCTGGGCGGCGAGGTGACCACCACCGGCGGCATTGCGCCCAACGACCAGGTCGAGGTTTGGGCCGCCGGCCTCGACGACCTGGCCGGCGATACCATGGTGGTCGGACATCTGCCCTTCATGGCCCGGGCGGTATCCTGGTTGTTGACGGGCCGGGACGAGCCCTTGGTCGCCTACCAGCCCGGCAGCGTCGCCTGCCTGGAGCAGGGCGAGGAAGGCTGGATCTTGGCTTGGATGCTGCGCCCCGAGCTTTTTGCCTAGCGCACCTTGCGGAAACAAGTCCGCAGCTCAGCCACGAAAATCTCCGGCTGCTCGAAGGCGGCGAAGTGGCCGCCCCGGTCGAGATCGTTCCAGTGGATGATGTTCTTGAAACGCTCGGCCGCCCAGTGCCGCGGCGGGCGGAAGATCTCGCGCGGGAAGGAGCTGCAGCCGACTGGAATGTCGATGTCGAAAAGCGGGATCTTGCCGAAGCTTTCCCAGTAGATGCGGGCCGAGGAAGCGCCGGCGCCAGTCAGCCAGTAGAGCATGACGTTATCCAGCATCTCGTCGCGGCTGAGCGCGTTCTCGGGGTGGCCATCACAATCGGTCCAGGCCCAGAACTTCTCGATGATCCAGGCGGCCTGGCCGCTGGGCGAATCGGCGAGGCCGTAGCCCAGGGTCTGGGGCCGTGTGCTCTGCTGCTTGGAATAGCCCGAATCCCAGTCGCGGTAGTGCTTGAGCGCCGCCAGCGAGTCCTGTTCGGCCGGGCTGGGGTTGTCGTGGCTTTCCTTGCTCGGCTTGGCTCGCACCATGTTGAGGTGGATGGCGGCGCAGTGCTCCGGGTCCTGGTCGGCGATGGCCTCGCTGACCATGGCGCCCCAGTCGCCGCCCTGGGCGACGTAACGGCCGTAGCCGAGCCGCGCCATCAATTGGGCCCAGGCGGCGCCGGTGCGTTCGGTGCTCCAGCCCGGCGCCTGGGGCTTGCCCGAGAACCCGAAGCCCGGCAGCGAGGGCGCCACCACATGGAAGGCGTCTGCCGCCTGGCCGCCGTGGGCGGTGGGGTCGGCCAGCGGCCCCAGCACCTTGTGAAATTCGATCACCGAGCCCGGCCAGCCGTGGCTGATGACCAGCGGCAGGGCGTCGGCGTGCGGCGAGCGCAGGTGCAGGAAGTGGATGTCTAGGCCGTCGATTTCCGTCGTCCCTTGCGGCCAGCCGTTGAGCATGGTCTCGCAGCGCCGCCAGTTGTAATCCTCGGCCCAATAACGGCAGATCTCCTGCATGTAGGCCAGCGGCACGCCTTGCGACCAGTCGTCCGGCGTTTCCGCGTCGGGCCAGCGCGTAGCCCGCAGGCGGCGGAGGAGGTCCTCGAGGTCGCTTTCGGGAATATCGACCTCGAACGGCTTGACGGTGTCGGTCATGGCTGGCCTCGGGGATCAGGCGGAAACACTAGAGGTATTGCCCCTTTTGGCGGAGGTGCCGATGGGGACATCCAGAACAATATCCGAATAGGGAACACGCGGTGCGACCCTTCCTTTGTATCCTTTTTCCAGATGCACAAGACCGTAGCGCTCCAAAGTGCGCAGCGTTCGCGAAAGATTGGATTTGGCCCGTCCCGAGGACTTGGCCAATTCAGTAAGCGATTCCGGCTCTTGCTCGGCAATCAATTTCAAAAGGGCACGGTTGCGATCCGAGAGCACTTTGGCGAAGCTTTCGAGCGAGGTGAACCAAACCTTGGGCTCGCCCCGCCGGGCTTTGCCCTCGCCGCGAGCGATGGCCATGCTGCGGGCCTTCATATCCTGATAGCTGGCGATGCCTACCTTCAGGGTTGTCATAGCTTCACTCCTCTTTCCTTGAGTACCGCCTCGACTTCGGCCCAGAAATCCGCAAGCAAGGTGGCTGCATCTTGGTAGTCATAGGGCCGGACGGTGCGATGACGGTGTCTGTGATCGCGTTGCGCCCGCCGTCGGCCGCCCGGTCCGGCGGTTGGCCGGACAGGATGGGCGTTGTCGAAGCCGACGAGCCGCGTGCCATTCGGTCCATGCAACGTCAACGCGTAATCCAGTCCGTGGGGTCTCTCATCGCCCGGCGACACACGCGTCACGCGGAAGCGCACCCAATGCTCCCCAGCCGGATCGATCACCAGAACCTGGCCGTCTAGGTCCAGAAGCGTATCCAAGCTGGGGTCGCGCCGCGGTTGGTTCATTTGTTTAAGGTTATCATTTACTGATAACCTTAGTCAATTCTGGCGTCGTTCCTGCTTTGCCTCAGACGATCCGCGTATCGTGCTGGCCCCAGTAGCGGTCCTTGATCAGGCGCTTGTAGAGCTTGCCGTTGGCGTGGCGCGGCAGCTCGGGGTCGAAGTCGATGGATCGGGGGCACTTGACGGGTGAGAGGTGCTGGCGGCAGAACTCGATCAGTTCGGCCTCCAGCTCGCTGCCGCCGCTGCCCGGCTCAAAAGGCTGCACCACGGCTTTGACCTCCTCGCCGAATTCCTCGTTGGGCACGCCGATGACGGCGGCGTCCATCACACGGGGATGGGTGACCAGCAGGTTCTCGGTCTCCTGGGGGTAGATGTTGACGCCACCCGAGATGATCATGAAGGCGCGGCGGTCGGTGAGATAGAGGTAACCTTCCTGGTCGAGGTGGCCAACGTCGCCCAGCGTCGTCCAGCCCCGGGCGTTCGTCGCGGCGGCGGTCTTTTCCGGGTCGTTGTGGTATTCGAACTCGGGGCCGTCGGCGAAATAGATGGTGCCGTCCCGGCCCACCGGCAGCTCGTTGGTGTCGTCCTCTTCGTCCATGATATGGAGCTCACCGACCAGGGCTCGGCCCACCGTGCCCGGGCGGGCCAGCCATTCGGCGGATTCGACGGAGCAGAAGCCGTTGGCCTCGGTGCCGGCGTAGTACTCGTAGATCACCGGCCCCCACCAGTCGATCATCTGCTGCTTGATCTGCACCGGGCAGGGGGCCGCGGCATGGATGGCGAACTTCATGCTGGAGGTGTCGTAGCGCCGGCGCACCTCCTCGGGCAGCTTGAGCATGCGCACGAACATGGTGGGCACCCACTGGCTGTGACTGGCGCCGAACTTCTGCAGGTAGCCCAGCGCCGCTTCGGGATCGAAGCGCTCCATGACGATGGCGGTGCCGCCAAGGCGCAGCACCCCCATGTTGTAGCGCAAGGGCGCGGCGTGGTAGAGCGGCGCCGGCGAGAGGTAGATGCTCTGGTTGTCGAACTGGTAGAGCTTGCCCAGGAGCTCGGAGATCCGTGTCGGTGTGCCCAGGGCCTCGCCCGAGAGCGGGATCTTGATGCCCTTGGGCCGGCCCGTGGTGCCCGAGGAATACAAAAGATCCGAACCCTCGGTCTCGTCGGCCAGCGGCTTGGCCGCTTTTTCGGCAGTGGCGTCCTCCCAGGAACGGTAGCCGTCGATCTCGCCGCCCACCATGAAACGCTCCCGCACCCCCGGCATCAGTCCGGCGAGTTCGGCCGCCACCTCCGCCTTGGCCAGCGAAGTGATCAGCACCTGGGCCGCCGCGTCGGCGACGATGTAGTCGACCTCCTCGGCCGTCAAATAGGACGAGATGCAGACGTAATAGAGCCCGGCCCGGTGCGCCGCCCAGCAGAGCTGCAGATAGGCGGCGTTGTTCTCCATGAAGATGGCGATGCAGTCGCCGTGGCCCAACCCCAGCGAACGAAAGAGCTGGGCGCCCCGGTTGGAAGCCTCGTTGAGCTCACGATACGTAATCACCTGGCCCGTGTCGGCCATGATGTACGCCGCCTTCTCGGGCGTGGCTTTGGCGTGAACGCCGGGGTTGCGCAGCGGCGCGGCAGCCTCGTCGCTCATGCCAGCGTCTACTCGGGGTCCCAGTCGAAGACGTCGGCGGTACGGTCGAGGCCGAAGAAATTGGGCCGAAACGCCGGCAGCATGTGGTCGGCCATGGCCTCGGGCGTCCAGCCGCCGTCGCGGTGCAGGCTGCGGATGGGCCGGGGCTGGCTGAACAGGAAAATCTCGTTCTTGCGCACGGCGAAGATCTGGCCGCTTACCTCCTGGGCCCGGTCGCTGACCAGAAAGACGGCCAAGGGCGCGATCTTTTCCGGCGTCATCTCCTTGATGCGGGCCAGGCGTTCTTCTTGATCTGGGGCGTTGGGGATGGTGCCGATCATGCGCGACCAGGCAAACGGGCTGATGCAGTTGGAGCGCACGCCGAAGCGCGAGAGATCGAGCGCCAGCGACTTCGAGAGCCCGACGATGCCCAGCTTGGCGGCGGCGTAGTTGGCCTGGCCGAAATTGCCGATCAGCCCCGAGGTGGAAGTAAAGTGAACGAAGGCGCCGCTCTCCTGTTCGCGGAAGTGGGGCGCGGCGGCGCGGCTCACGTTGAAGCAGCCGTTGAGGTGGACGTTGATCACGGCGTGCCATTCCTCGGGCGACATCTTGTGGAAGATGCGGTCGCGCAGAATGCCGGCGTTGTTGACCACGCCGTCGATGCGGCCGAAGGCATCGACTGCCGCCTGCACCATGGCCTCGGCGCCTGCAGTTTCGGCGACGCTGTCGAAGTTGGCCACGGCCTGGCCGCCGGCCTTTTCGATTTCGGCCACCACCTCGGCGGCCGGGCCCTGGTCGGCCCCGCCGCCGTCGACGCCGCCGCCAAGATCGTTGACCACCACACGGGCGCCATTTTCCGCCAGCATCAGTGCGATGCCCCGGCCGATGCCGCGGCCCGCCCCGGTCACCAGCACGACTTTGTCTTGGACTATTCCTGCATCGTTCACGGTGTCCTCGCTCGGTTGTTGTGGTTTCCCGAACGATAGCCCGTCAGCGCCCAGAGTGCACTATCCGGTGCACCACCCGGGAATAAGCATGAACTTGACTACGAAGGCGGCGGCGATCATATGCCGGATCAGGTCTTGGGCATCAAGGACTGGTGATTTCGCCCCTTGTTTCCGGGTTAACCCGCATTTCTCACCGGGTCACGGGCAGCAAAGCCCCCAGGTGATGCGATCCGGAAGGAAAAGGTCGATGAGCGTAGTGGGACTACGCTCTTCGATCTTTTGCCAAAGCGGGCGCGCGGCTGTCATGCGCCAACAACTCGGATTGGCAAAGGCCCTGGAGATCGGCCATGAGGCCACGCGCCGCCTGGGTGGCGATATGGGCAAGAGCTACAGCGACTTCGGCCCCGACACGACCTGGCGGGATTGCGCGACGCCTTCCTGGGGGGCATTCCGGGCATTGGTGAGCTGTTCATCCCGGAAGTGGTCAAGTGCGACGCCGACGAATTGGAGATATATTTTCAAAAGTGTCCTTTGAAGGATGCCTGGACGGAGCTGGGGCGGACTGACGAGGACATCGAACACCTTTGCGATTTCGCCGGCGCCGTCGATGCCGGACTGTTCACGGCGGCCGGATTCAGCTTTGCCGGCGAGACCTGGAAGCCGGGCCAATCCGGCTGCTGCCGCCTGCGCGTCCGGCCGGGGCCGGCGAAAAACTAGAGGGGACGGTCATGACCGCACCAATGCTGGAACGGCGCCGCATCGAGGCCGAGATATTGGCGCTTGTGTATGACGAATTGAAATCCCAGTTCGACGCCGATACGGCCAAGCGGGTGATCGCGGCTGCGGTGCGCAAGTCGGCCATTGCCCAGGGGCAATTCCTTGCCCAACAACAAGGCGGAGAGACCAGCCTGGCGGCATTCGTTGAGTTGCAAAAACTGTGGACGGCGGGCGGTACACTGGAAGTAGAGCCCGGACGCCAAGACGGCAGTCACTACGAGTTCACGGTAAAGCGTTGCATGTACGCCGAAATGTACCAGGACATGGGCCTGGGCGACCTCGGATTCACGCTCTCGTGCAATCGCGACGGGACGCTGTGCGAAGGCTACGACAGCAAGCTGAAGCTGGCCCGCAGCCAGACCATCATGGAAGGCGCCGAGCATTGTGATTTCAAGTTCACCTATGGCGAACAGGACGAGGGGCCCGCGTGACCTGCTGCGCCGGCCGCGACCCGGTAGGAAATGCTGGCTAGTTCTCGGTTTCCAAGCCTTTGATGGCGACCACGAAAATGGCCCCGGCCGCCATCAATCCCAATATTGCTCCGACCACGTCGGGCCTGATCCTGTCGAGGTCCAAGCCGGCCCACTGGGCGCTGGCGCCGGCGGCTTTGCCGGCTTGGCGCGGTGGCGGCTTGACAGTCTTGGGCGTTGGGGCGGTCTCGGGCTCGCCGGCGAGCAGCGGTGCCGTGCCGGGAAATAAACGTGGATAGGGCGCCGCGACCTCGCCGCCCCAGGCCGGCGTGATGGCGGCCAGAAGCGTCAACCCGGACACGGCCCCGGCCAACCAAAGTCGTCTCATGGCTTTCCCCGCACCTGCTCCTAAGGGCCGGCAGTATAGCAGGCCCCGAATTGGGGATCTAATTGAGGCTTTCCCAACCACTTCCTTTCCCGGAGTTAGGCACGCTGTACCCCAGCAGCGGACGCCCAGGTGCAAATCATCGGCGCCGTGCGCCCGGTATCCCGGGCAGCCGCAAAGACTATTGGCCGCGGTCCGTGAACGAGATTCAGATATGGGTCGGGACGCCGTGTTAGAAGCTATCCCGCACAGGGTGCTTGCAACCACCGTTTTGAAATTGTGTTCACGACAGGGAACCGATGCATCATGACCAAGCTGTTTGATCCCATGACCTATACCCATGGACCGGCCCAGAAAAACCGCTTCATGCTGGCGCCGTTGACGAATACCCAAAGTCACGAGGACGGCACGCTGTCCGACGACGAATACAATTGGCTGACCATGCGGGCCAAGGGTGGGTTCGGGGCCACCATGACATGCGCCGTGCATGTGCAAGCCGCCGGGCAGGGCTTTCCGGGTCAGTTGGGCATCTTCTCCGATGACCATTTGCCGGGTCTGACACGTCTGGCCGCGGGCATCAGGCAGAAGGACAGTTTGGCCATTGCGCAATTGCACCACGCCGGCATGCGCGCGCCACGGGAGTTGATCGGCGAAGCACCGCTATGTCCGTCGACGGACGAAGAAACCGGCGCCAGGGAAATGACATCCGGCGAAGTGGAACAGTTGATCGCCGACTTCGTCGATGCCGCCAAGTGGGCGGAAAAGGCAGGTTTCGATGGTGTCGAGGTGCATGGGGCGCATGGCTACGTTCTGTGCCAGTTTCTCAGCTCCGACATAAACCGGCGCAACGACAAGTACGGCGGCTCGCTAGATAACCGGGCGCGGATGATCAACGAGGTAATCGCCGGGATCCGCGAGACCTGCGACAATGATTTCAATGTTTCGGTCCGCCTTTCGCCCGAACGCTTCGGCATGCGCCTCGGCGAAGTCACCCAGGTGGCCCAAACGCTGATGAAAGAGGGTGTCATCGATTTTCTGGACATGTCCCTGTGGGACGTGGGCAAGGAACCCGAGGAAGAGGAATTTCAGGGCCGCAGCTTGATGAGCTATTTCACGGAGCTCGACAGGGGCGATGTACGTCTGGGCGTGGCCGGCAAAATCTACGACGCCGAAACCGCCAATCTGTGCCTCGAACAGGGATGCGATTTCGTTCTCATCGGCCGGGGCGCAATTTTGCACCACGACTACCCAAATCAGGTGCGCAACGACGACACCTTCGCGGTGGTCCCACGGCCGGTGACGGCCGACTATTTGCGCAGCCAGGGCTTGGGCGAAAAATTTGTGAGCTATATGGCGACCTGGAAGGGCTTCGTAGAGGGCTGAATCCACCAGTAACGCCTGCTCTACCCCCGGCGCCCAGACGCCCAAGCGGCGAAAGCGGAAATGCCGGCGGGGAGGTCAGCTATCAGGGACAAAGCGGCTGTGCCGGGGATCGGGCCGATGCGTCGTTCATAGCCAAAGCACTAAATCGCTGGCGCGATATTCGGCTGGGGCGGGGTCATGGAGGGAAACCGGACGCCCAGCCGACGAAAGCGGAAGTGCCGACCCGAGCTATCTCTGCCGTTGGGGAATTCTGACCCAGGTCTGCCCTTCACCACTAAGGGATTGACGCACGGGGCGGCTGTGGTCATTTTTTTTCAATGGGAACCCGCTCCACATGAAGCCGGCGCCGTTCGCCTACCACCTGGCCGGCAGTTTGGAAGAAGCCTGCCGGCTGTTGGCCGAGGGCGACGACGAGGCCGAGCACAAAGTCATCGCCGGCGGCCAGACGCTGACGCCGCTGCTGGCCATGCGACTGGCCCGGCCGGCGCTGCTCATCGACCTCAACCGGCTGCCGCACCTGGCCGGCATCGACGAGGCTGCCGGGGCGCTCGTCATCGGCGCCATGACCCGCCAGCGCGCGGTGGAGCGCTCGCCCATGGTGGGCCGGCGGTTACCGCTGCTGGTCAAGGCGCTCTGCCACGTCGGCCACGTCCAGACGCGCAACCGGGGCACCGTCGGCGGCAGCATCGTGCACGCCGATCCCAGTGCCGAGATCCCGCTGGTGGCCGTCGTGCTGGGTGCGCGCATGCATCTGGCAGGGGCTGGCAGCAGCCGCCAGGTTGGCGCTGACGCTTTCTTCCAGGGTCCCATGACGACGGCGATCGCGGCTCATGAGATATTGACGGCGGTGGACTTCCCGCTGCCAGCGGCCGCCCCTTGCCTGGGCACCGCTTTTCACGAAGTGGCGCTGCGCCATGGCGATTTCGCCCTGGTCAGCGCCGCGGTCCAGCTCTCGCTCGATGGCGACGGGCGCTGCCTGGAGGCCCGCATCGGCCTCGGCGGCTGCGGCCTGACACCGCTCAGACTGGTCGGGGCGGAGGCGGCGTTGCAAGAGACGGCGCTGGAATCCGGCGATATCTCCGCTGCCATCGCGACCGTGGCGGACGCCATCGATCCCGAGGATACGCCGGCCACCAGCGCCGCGTACCGCCGGCGCGTGGCGCCCGAGCTGCTGCGCCGCGCCATCGTCGAGGCCATCGGGGAGGCCGCGCCGTGACCTTGGTAGAGGTAACGATCAACGTCAACGGCCGGCGCCGTAGCGCCCGTGTGCCGCCGCGCATGACGCTGGCCGATTGCCTGCGCGACGAGTTCGGGCTGACGGGCAGCCACATCGGTTGCGAACACGGCGCTTGCGGCGCCTGCACGGTGTTGCTCGACGGTCAGGCGGTGCGGGCCTGTTTGATTTTCGCCGTCCAGGTCGAAGGCCAAGCGGTGACCACGGTCGAGGGCCTGGCCGCCGCTGACGGCACCCTGAGCCCCCTGCAAGAGGCTTTCTGGGACCATCACGCACTGCAATGCGGCTACTGCACGCCGGGCATGCTGATGGCGGCGACGGCGCTGCTGGCCGAGAACCCGCGGCCCAGCGAGGACGAAGTTCGCGCCGCCATCGATGGCAACCTCTGCCGTTGCACCGGCTATCAGCAGATCGTCGAGGCCATCACCGAGGCGGCTGGGCAGGCCGGCGGGGAAGGCGGGGAGGGCAGGGATGTCTGAGGGCCACCCTCCCAACTATCGCTATGTCGGGCGCCACCGCCGCACCAAAGAAGACGGCCGCTTTGTCACCGGACGCGGGCAGTTCGTCCAGGACCTGCAGCTTCCCGGTATGTTGCACGTGGCCTTGGTGCAAAGCCCCTATGCCCGGGCCAGGCTGGGCGCCATCGACAGCGGGCAGGCGCTGGCCTCGCCTGGCGTTGTCGCCGTGGTCAGCGGTGAGGAAATCGCCGCCCATATCTCGCCTCTGCTCCAGGGTATCGATGCCCCCGGGGTTCGGGCCTGGCCACTGGCCCACGAGATGGTGCGCTACGCCGGCGAGTGGGTCGCTGTGGTGGTTGCCGGCACGCGCTATCAGGCCGAGGACGCGGCCGAGCTGGTCGAGGTCGATTACCAGGAACTGCCGGCCGCCGTCGATCCCGAGGCGGCGCTCGACGACGAGGCGCCGCTGGTTCATCCGGCGCATGGCAGCAATGTCATGCTGCACAAGAATTTCACCTGGGGCCCGGTGGCCGATGATTTCGCCGCTGCCCCCCGGAAATTGACCTACCAGGTCCGCTGGGGCCGCTCGTCGGGCGTGCCCATCGAGACCTTCGGCGTGGTCGCCCGGTGGCAGGAAAGCCAGGGGATACTCGAGATCTGGGCCTCCATCCAGATGCCGCAGTATCAGGAACAAATCGCCGCCGCGCTGGGCCTTGCCATGAACGCGGTTCGCATCCACAACGACGTCGACGTGGGTGGCAGCTTCGGCACCAAGCGCGGCATCAAGCAGACCGTCATGGCCGGCTACCTGGCGCGCAAGCTGGGCTCGCCCATCCGCCTGATCGAGGACCGGCTGGAATACATGAGCGGCGGCGACGCCCACGGCCCCGACCGTATCTTCGATATCACCCTGGCCTTCGATGAGGGCGGCGTCGTCAGTTCGATGAAGATGCGGGCGCTCGACGACCTGGGCGCCTACCCCAGCCGGGCCGTGCAACAAATGGGCAAACCCATCACCGCGCTTTGCGGCCCCTATCGCCTGAGCAGCATGGCCTACGAGGCCATCGCCGTGGCCACCAACAAGACCGCCCAGGTGCCGGTGCGCGGCTTCGGCCAGGCGCCGACCAACTACGCGCTGGAGAGCGGCATCGACCGCATCGCCCGCAAGCTGGGCCTCGATCGGCGCGAGGTGCGGCGGCGTAATTTGATACGCCACGACGAATTCCCCTGGAAGATCCCCAGCGGCAGCGCCTACGATTCCGGCGACTACCACACGGTTCTAGAGAAAGCCTTGGAGCTCGCCGATTGGGAAGGCCTGCTGCGCCGGCGCGACCAAAAGCGTGCCCAAGGCACTTTGGCGGGCGTCGGCCTGGCCACCTGTCTCGAGCCCAGCGGCGGCAACAACATCTACGAGCACATGCTCAACGAAAAGATCGAGGTCACCGGATTTCTCGAATCCGTGCTCTTGAAGATCGACGGCCAGGGCGGCGTCACCGCCGCGCTTTCCACCCATTCGGCGGGGCAGGGCCACCAGACCCTGGTCGCCACCATCGTCGGCGAGGAGCTGGAGCGCGATCCCGACAGCATCCGGGTGGTGCATTCCGATTCCCTCGAGGCGCTGCCCAACCGCGGGCCGGTGGCCAGCCGCATGGCCATCATGGCCGGCAGCGCCGCGGCCAAGGCGGCCCAGCGCCTGAAGGCAGGGATGATGCGTATCGCCGCCCATGATCTCGGCGTCGGCACGGACGACGTGGAATACGCCGACGGCGAGTTCAGCGTCCGCCATGCACCGGCCCGCAAGCTGGGTTGGGACGAGATCGCCTTCATCGCCCATCGCCAGCTGCACCGCATGCCGCCCGACCAGGAACCCGGGCTGCAGGTACTGCAGGTCGAGGCCGTGCCCGGCGGCGGCCGCTTGCCTAATGAGAAGGGCGAGGTTCAGATCTATCCCTGCTATTCCTTCCAGGCCCATGTTTCCGTGGTCGAGATCGACAGCATCACCGGCCAGGTGAAGCTTTGCGACCACGTCGTGGCCCACGACTGCGGTACCGTCATCAACCCGCAAATCGTGCGCGGCATGATCATCGGCGGCGTCGGCCATGGCGTCGGCGCGGCACTTTACGAGAAATTCGACTACGACGCGGCCGGCCAGCTGCTCTCGGGCATGCTGTTCGAATACAACCTGCCCTCGGCGCGCCACGTGCCACAGGTCCGCGAGGTGGCGCATTGCACGCCGTCCCCCTTGACCTCGCACGGCCAGAAGGGATCGGGCGAGGGCGGCTACCTGGGAGCGCCGGCCGCCATCGCCGCGGCCGTCAACGATGCCTTGGCGCCGCTGGGCATCAGTATCGACGAGCTGCCCATGCGGCCCGGGGTCATCGAGGCCGCCCTTCATGCCAACGCAGGCGACGGCACGTGATCGTCGACATCCACGCCCACTACGTGCCGCGGAAAATGCTCGACGCCCTGGCCAGCGGCGCCGCCAGCTTCGCCAACGTCGAACTGCTGCGCGATGGCGACACCTTCAAACTTTCCTTCGCCGGGCGGCCGGCGACCCGGCCGGTAAGTCCCAAGCTGTGCGAAACCGAACTGCGTCAGGCCTGGATGGCCGAGAACGGCATCCATGTCCAGATCTGCGGCGGCTGGCTCGACAGCTTCGGCTACGAGCTGCCGGCCGACGAAGGCGCGGCCTGGAGCCGCTTTCTCAACGGCCACTTGGTGGCGGCAATTCCGGACGCGCCCTTCCTGGCGCCGCTGGGCAGCGTGCCCTTGCAGGACGGCGCCCTGGCCGCCACCGTGCTCGACGAGGCCCTGGATGCCGGCCTCCGTGGCGTGATGATCGGCACCCAGCCGCGGGGCGACAGCGGCGTGCTCGACGATCCCTCGCTGGCGCCGTTTTGGCAGCGGGCCTCGGAGCGCAATGCCATCGTCTACATCCATCCCATGTTCGGCTGTGGCGATCCGCGGCTCGAGGATTTCGCCCTGGTCAACGCTGTGGGTCGCGGCCTCGACACCACCACGGCGGTGGCCAGGCTTTTGTTCAGCGGCCATTTCCTCACCTACCCGGGCATGCGGGTGATTCTCTCGCACGGCGGCGGCGCTCTTCCTTTCATGCTGGGACGGCTCGCGCGCAACGCCGAGATCCACCCCGGCCAGTACGCCGATCCGGCCGAGGGGCTCAAGCGGCTGCATTTCGACACGGTGCTGTTCGATCCCCGGGCGCTGGATTTTCTCGTCGCCAAAGTGGGCGCCAAGCGCCTCATGATGGGGTCGGATTATCCTTTTCCCATCGGCGACATGTGCCCCTGCCGCGTGGTTCGGGAGGCGCGGCTGACGGAAGTCGACACCCGGGCCATCCTCGGCGACAACGCGGCCAGACTTTTCGAGTTGGCATGCTGACGCTGACCTCGGCCTTGCAAAACACCATCCGTCTCCATGGCGGCAAGCGGGCCATCGTCGACGCCGAGACGGAACTCACCTGGCGCCAATACGGGGACGGCATCGCCCGGGCCGCCGGCCTGTTGCGCCAGCTCGGCGTGAGCCCGGGGCGGCGTTTTGCCATCCTCGGCCGCAACTCCTGGCGCCAGGCCGAACTGATCTACGCCGGCTACTGGTGCGCCGCCGTGCCCGTGCCCATCAACCACCGCCTGGCACCGCGCGAGATCGCCGGCATTCTCGAAGATGCGGATTGTGCGCTGCTGGCCCTCGATCCGGCCTTCGCCGGCCTTTTGCAAAGCTCCGAGTTCGCAGGCTGGGGCGAGCGTGTTTTGTCCCTGCAGGCCGAGCTCTACGACCAGCGCAAATCCCTGGCCCTGCCCCTGGCCATGGTCGAGGCCGAGGAAGACCAGGACGCCCTCATGCTCTATACCGGCGGCACCACGGGCGGCGGCAAGGGGGTGCGCTTATCCCACCGCAACATCGTGGCCAACGCCTTGCAGATCATGCACGTCATGTCGCCCCACCAGAGCGACGTCTATCTGCATGCGACGCCCATGTTCCATGCCGCCGAGGTGAAATCGACCATCTTCACCATGTTCGGCGCCGCCCACGCCTACCTCCCCGAGTTCACGCCGCGGAAGTTCCTGGCCGCCATCGAGGACTACCGGGTGACGGTGGCCGGCCTGGTGCCGACGACCATACTGAGACTGCTCGACGAGCCGGAACGCGAAGGCTTCGACAGCTCCAGCCTGCGCCTCATCAGCTACGGCACCTCGCCCATCCAGCCGCCCCTCATCCGGCGCACCATGGCGGCCTTCCCCGGCGTCGGCCTGCAGCAATGCTACGGCCTCACCGAGTGCTCGCCCTACGTCGCCATGCTCGACGAGGAAGCCCACCGCCGCGGCCTGGCCGGCCACGAGCAGCTGCTGAGCTCGGCCGGCCGGCCGCTGCCCGGCACCGATCTCAGGATCCAGGACGATGATGGCAACGAGGTCGCAAGCGGCCAGGTCGGCGAGGTGGTGGTGCGCGGCCCGCAGGTCTCCCGGGGCTATCACAAGCGCCCGCAGGAGCAAGTTCGATCTTTTCGCGACGACGGTTTCCATACCGGCGACATCGGCTGGCTCGACGAGGACGGGTTCCTCTACCTCCTCGATCGCCGGAACGACGTCGTCATCTCGGGCGGCGAGAACGTCTACACCCGCGAAGTCAAAGAAATCCTTGGCCGGCATCCCGGGGTCCACGAGGTCTCGGTTATCGGCGTGCCGGACGCCGAGTACGGCGAAGCGCTCATGGCCGTGGTCGTGCCGCTGCCCAGCTGGACGCCCTCCGAGGACGAACTGATCGAGCATTGCCGGCCCCTGATCGGCGGCTTCAAAATCCCCAGGCGGCTGGCTTTCGTCGACGCCTTGCCCAAGAATGCCATGGGCAAGGTGCGCAAGCAGGATTTGCGCAAAACCTACGCCGCGGAAGTACGGGGGCAGCAGGCATGAGCATGCCGGAGCAAGAGCGAAAAGGCGGCGAAGGCCGCAGCGTTCCCATCTACTGCAACCAGTGCGTCTGCGGCCCCGATCTCTTCAAGGTCGAGGTCGTGGATGGCGTGGCGCGCTCCATCGAGCCCAATTTCGACGTGGCCGGCGAACACCCGGCCCAGGGCCGGGTCTGCGTCCGGGCCTATGGCCTGATCCAGAAGACCTACAATCCCAACCGCATCACCCGGCCCATGAAGCGCACCAACCCCAGGAAGGGGCGTGAGCACGATCCCGGGTTCGAGGAGATCTCCTGGGACGAAGCGCTGGAATTGGTCGCCGCGCGACTGCGCAACATCCGCCAGCAGGGCCTGGTCGACGAAGCCGGCTATCCCAAGCTGGCCGTGACCTTCGGCGGCGGCGGCACGCCGACCCGCTACATGGGCGCCTTCCCGGCCTTCCTTTCGGCCTGGGGCACGGCCGACTTCGGCTTCGGCAGCGGCCAGGGCGCCAAGTGCTACCATTCCGAACACCTCTACGGCGAGCTCTGGCACCGCGCCTTCACCGTCGTCGTGGATTCAGAGAACTGCGACTACATCCTCAACTTCGGCAACAACCAGGAAGCGTCCGCCGGCGTCTGCGGCGTCTGGCGCCAGGCCGAAGCCCGGGCCCGGGGCATGAAACGGGTGCAGATCGAGCCCCACCTCTCGGTTACCGGTGCGCTCTCGGGCGAATGGATCCCGATCAAGCCGAAGACCGATCCGGCGTTCCTCTTCGCCGTCATACACAGGATCGTCTGCGAGCGCCACTGGCGCGAGGTTTGTGACGTACCCTTCCTGGCCCAGGAGACCAACTCGCCTTATTTGGTTGGCCCCAACGGTTACTACCTGCGGGATCCGGCAAGCAACAAGCCGCTGATCTGGGACGCCGCCGACGACCGGGCCAAATGCTTCGACGAGGCCATCGCTGATCCCGCCCTCGAAGGCAGCTTCACGGTTTCCGGTGTCGAGGAAGGGGCCGACGGCGAGACCTGGGAGCACGAGGCCGTCGAGGTGCGGCCCACCTTCGCCCTGATGATCGAACACATGGGCCGATTCAGCCCCGAATGGGCGGCCGGCGAATGCGACGTGCCGGCGGCCACCATCCGGCGCATCGCCGACGAGTTCGTGGCCCATGCCCGGGTCGGCGACACGATCGAGATCGAAGGCCGGACGCTTCCCCTCCGGCCCGTCGGCATCATGCTGGGGAAGGGCATCAACAACGGCTGGGGCGGCTATCAGATGATGTGGGGCCGCACCATGCTGGCCTCTCTGGTCGGCGCGCTGGAGGTGCCGGGCGGCACGCTGGGCACCAAGGTGCGCATCAACCGCCCGGCCAACAACCGCCTCAACTCGGCCCAGCCCGGCCCCGACGGCTTCATGCGCTATCCCTTCAACCCCACCACGCGCGAGCACTGGCAACGCGACGCCAGAATCCGCAACGCCCATGCCAAGCTGGTGCCGCTTTCCGGAAGCTCGCCCTGGTCGGCCTCGCTGGGCCCGGCCCATTTGCCGTGGCTGTTCCAGAAAGAAACGCCCGAAGCCTGGCCCCGCCAGACGCTGCCCGAGATCTGGATCTGCTACCGCACCAATCCCGCCATATCGTCGTGGAACGCGCCCGAAGTGGCGGTTCGCATCGCCGAATTCCCCTTCATGGTGGCCTTCGCCTATACCCTCGACGAGACCAACTACATGGCCGACGTGTTGCTGCCCGAGGCCGGCGACATCGAAAGCCTGCAGCTGAGCCGCATCGGCAGCACCGGGTCGGGCGAGAATTTCTGGCACCACCAGGGCTGGGCCGTGCGCCAGCCCGCCGTGGCGCCGGCCGGCGATTGCCGGGACATGACCGACATCGCCAGCGATCTGGCCGATCGCGTCGGCCTGCTGCCTGAATTCAACGCGGCGCTCAATCGCGGCTCGGCCGGCATGAAGCTGGCAGGCGATGATTTCGATTATTCGCTGGAGCCCGACCGGCGCCACGGCTGCGACGAGATCTGGGACGCCGTGGCCCGTGCCGCCAGCCACGAATTGACGGGCGGCGAACAGGTCGTGGGCATCGACTGGTTCCGCGAACACGGGTTCTTGTTGCGGCCTTTCTCGCAACTGGAATGGTATCTCGAGCCCCGCTTGAAGGAGATGGGCCTGCGTTTCGAGCTCCCCTACCAGGAACGCCTCAAGCGACACGGCGAGGAACTGGCCCGGCGGCTGCACGAATCCGGTATCGAGTGGTGGGACCACCAGTTGGCCGAATACGCCGCACTGCCGGACTACGAATCCTTTCCCGACATCTGGACCAATTACGCCCGCGAGGTGGGCCGCGATCCCGAGGACTTTCCCTTCTGGGCCCTCACTGCCCGCAGCATGCAGTATTCCTGGGGCGCCAACGCCGGCATCCCCTTGATGCGCGAGGCGGCCTTGAACGTCTCGGGCCACGACGGCGTCATCATCAACCGCACCCGGGCGGGCGAGCTGGGCATCGAGGAAGGCGACCCGGTGGTCATCTCCTCGGCCAGCGGCACGACGCGGGGCCGGGCCACCTTGCGCGAAGGCATCCGGCCCGACACGGTGCTGATGATCGGCCAGTTCGACCACTGGGTGACCCCGGTGGCCAAGGATTTCGGCCTCGGCAGCCTCAATTCGGTAACGCCGCTGGCGCTTTCGCTGACCGACGCCACCGGCAGCGGCGCCGACCTGATGCGTGTGGCACTACGCCGTGAGTAGCTGGATCGGCCGGGCGCTGCCGCGCCTCGAGGACGCGGCGTTGCTGAGCGGAAACGCCCGTTTCGTCGATGATCTCTCGCCGCTCCCCGGCATTCGCCACGTCGCCATGTTGCGCTCGCCCTTGGCCCACGGCCATATCCGGGCGATCGACACCTCGGCCGCCGAGCGCCTGCCCGGAGTCGTCGGCGTCATCACCGGTGCCGACCTTGAGCCCCTGTTGCAGCCGCTGGCCAGCGCCGTGCGGGCGCCCATCGATTACTACCCCATAGCCATCGACAAGGTGCGTTATGTGGGCGAGCCGGTGGCCCTGGTGGCGGCCGAGGACCGCTATCTGGCCGAGGACGCGGCCGAGGCCATCGAGGTCGATTACCAGCCCCTGCCGGCAGTTGTGGATCCCCTGGCGGCGCAGGAACCCGGCGCGCCGCTGCTGCACGAGCAAGCCGGCAGCAATCTGGTGCACCAGCGCAGCTTCAGCTATGGCGAGCCCGACACCGCCTTCGCCACCGCGGCCCACGTGGTGCGCCTCGATTGGCGCTATCCCCGCCAGTCGGCAACGCCGATCGAGACCTATGGCGCCATCGCGCACTTCGAGGCGAACCCCGATCGCTACACCATCTGGTCCAACTTCCAGGGCCCCTTCATCCTGCAGCCCCTGATGGCCCGGGCCCTGGGCATCCCTGGCAACCGCTTGCGCCTGATCGCCGCGCCCCACAGCGGCGGAAGCTTCGGCATCAAGCAGGGAATCTATCCCTACATCGTGCTGCTGGCGGCGGCCAGCCGCAGCCTCGGCTGCCCTTTGAAGTGGACCGAGGATCGGCTGGAACACCTCAGCGCCTCATCCAGCGCCGCCGACCGGGCCGACGAGATCGAGGCTGCCTTCGACGCCGAGGGCCGGCTCAGCGGGCTTCGTTTCAAGAACTGCGTCAACGTCGGCGCTTTCGTGCGGGCACCGGAACCGGCTTCCGTCTATCGCATGCACGCCGCTGCCAACGGCTGCTATGGCGTGCGCAACATCGCCGTTGAAAACCGCCTGGTGACCACCAACAAGACGCCCGTCGGCCTCAACCGCGGCTACGGCGGCCCGCAGTTCTACTTCGGCCTGGAACGCGCCATGGAGGTAGCGGCGCGAAAACTCGGGCTCGACCCGGCCGAGATCCGGCGGCGGAATTTCATCGCCGCGGGCGATTTTCCCTACCAAGCCCCGGCTGGCGCGCTTTACGATTCCGGCGACTACGCCAAGGGCCTCGATTTGCTGCTGGAGCTGGCCGACTACCCGGCGCTTCAGGCGCGGCGCAGCGAGGCCCGCGCGGCCGGACGCCTGTTTGGCATCGGCTTCGGCGCCGGCGTCGAGCCCTCGGGCTCCAACATGGCCTACGTGACGCTGGCCCAGACCTCTGAGCAGCGCCAGAAGGCCGGCGGCCGCTCGGGCGGCACGGCCGCCGCCACGGTGGCGATCGATCCAACCGGCGCGGTGACGGTGCAGCTCGACACCACCCCGGCCGGCCAGGGCCACGCCACCGTGGCGGCCCAGATCGTGGCCGATGCCCTGGGGCTCGAGCCCTACCGGATCCAGGTCGACTGCGCCCTCGATACCGCCAGCGGTGCCTGGTCGCTGGCCTCGGGCAACTATTCCAACCGTTTCGCCGCCATCGTCGTCGGCGCCATCGCCGAAAGCGCCGGCCGCATCGCCGCCAAACTCAAAGCCATCGCGGCCGAGATGCTCGAAGTGGCGGCCGAGGACCTGGAACTGGCCGAGGGCAGGGTACGCATAAAAGGCATCCCCGATTCGGGCCTGGCATTGCCCCGCGTGGCGGCGGCCACGCACTGGCACCCGGCCGGCCTGCCGGACGGCATGGCGCCCGGCCTTTACGAAACCGCGCTCTTGAGCCCAGACGTGCTGGATGCGCCCGACGGTGCCGACCGCGTGGCCTCGGCCACCACATTCGGTTTTTTGTGCGATCTGGCGGCGCTGGAGATCGACCGCGAGACCGGCCGCGTCCGCATGATCCGTTACGCCTCGGTGCACGACGTCGGCCGCATCCTCAACCCGATCATCGTCGAAGGCCAGGTGCGGGGCGGCTTTGCCCATGGTTTCGGCGCCGCCATGATGGAAAACCTGGCCTACGACGACGAGGGCAATTTCCTTTCGGGAAGTTTTGCCGACTACCTCTGCCCCACCTCCGCCGACCTGCCGGCCCTGGAATTTGCCAGCTATGCCACGCCTTCGCCCGCCAACCCGCTGGGCTCGAAGGGTATGGGCGACGGCTTGTCGATGCTGACGCCTGTGGTCATGGCGAATGCCGTAGCCGATGCGTTGGGCCGCGACGATATCGAATTGCCGCTGACGCTCAACCGCGTCTGGGGGCTGGTGCAGGGGCGCGCCCGGTCATGAAACCGGCTCCTTTCGCCTATTGCCGACCCGAGAGCCTGGACGAATCGCTTTCGTTGCTGGCGGAACACGGCGACGAGGCGGCACTGCTGGCCGGCGGCCTCTCGCTGGGCCCGCTCTTGAACATGCGCCTGGCCCGGCCGACGCTGGTGATCGACCTCAACCGCTTGCCGGACCTCGGCACCATCGAACAGGCGGGCGGCCATCTGCGCACCGGTGCGCTTGTGCGCCAGGCCGACGTCGAAGCCTCGGCCGAGTGCCGCCAGGCGCTGCCGCTGCTGGTGGCGGCGCTGGCGCACGTCGGCCACTACCAGACCCGCAGCCGGGGCACCCTGGCGGGCTCGGTGGCCATGGCCGATCCTTCCTCCGAAATCCCGCTCTCGCTGGCGACGCTGGCCGGCGAGATCGAGCTCACCAGCACCCGCGGGGTCAGGCGCGTCGCCGCCGGCGATTTCTTCCGGGGCGCGCTGACCACCGCCCGGGCCGAGGACGAGATGATCACGGCCTTGCTGTGGCCCCTGAATACCGGCGGTGCCGGCTTCGAGGAGATCAGCGAACGCCGGGGCGACTTCGCCATCGTGGCGGCCGCCGCCTGGGTCCGGGCCTTGCCCGACGGCCGGGGGTTCGAATACCGCCTGGGCCTGGGCGGGGTCGAAGACCGCCCCCGCTGCTACCAGGGCGAGGCCGATGCCCCGGCCAGCGAGATTGCGGCCGACCTCGTGCGCGACCTCTCGCCCTTGGCCGACCAGCGCGCCTCGGCCGACTACCGCCGGCACCTGGCTCGGCACCTCGCCCAGCGGGCCCTCGAACAGGCGATGGAGCGCCGCCCATGACAAAACAAAAACCGGGCGAACGCCCGCGCCTGAGAATCTCCTGCACCGTCAACGGAGTTGACGCCAGCGGCTGGGCCGAGCCGCGCACGCTGCTGAGCGATTTCCTGCGCCATGAATTGCACCTATACGGCACCCACGTGGGCTGCGAGCAGGGGGTGTGCGGTGCCTGCACCGTGCTGTTCGAGGGCCGCCTGGCGCGAAGTTGCACCGTGCTGGCGGTGCAGGCGGACGGTGCCGAAATCACCACGGTCGAGGGCCTGGTCCAGGACCCCAAACTAAAGGGCCTCCGCGAGGCCTTCTCGCGCCATGGCGCCCTGCAATGCGGCTTCTGCACGCCCGGCGTTCTGGCCTCGTGCGCCCATTTCCTGGCCGCCGAACCTGCTCCCACGGAAGCACAGGTGCGCGAGATGCTGAGCGGACACCTCTGCCGCTGCACCGGCTACGAGGGTATGGTGCGGGCCATCCTGGAAGTCGCCGGTGGCTAGTACCCACCGGCCGAATAGGATGGTACGTATGATCGCTTTGCCGGTTCTCTGGGTAGGAAGCAGCGTGCAGGCGATGCGGGGCCCATCGGCAAGCGCTGCCGACGCCCTCCAGAGGGCCGGAAAAGCGACCCGGAGGGCGGCCATGATGGACCATCGGACGTCGTCGCGCGGCCGTTGTGATGGTCCACCATCACGGCGGACCACGCTCCTAACCGATGGCTCATCCTGGCCGTCATACGTGCCATCCTATTCCGCCGGTGGGTACTGAATGACGCTGGCCCGCATGCTGGCCTCCGCCGTGGCCCGTCAACCCGACGCCACCGCCATCGTCGACGGCGCACGCCGCCTGAGCTACGGCCAATGGTGGGCCGAGATCCAGCGCCTGGCCGGCGGCCTGGCCGAATTGGGGCTCGGCCCCGGAGATCACCTGGTGGCGGTGCTCTCGAACCGCCTGGAAACCGCCAGCCTCTATTGGGCATCGCAGATGCTTGGAGTGATCTTCACACCCTTCAACTGGCGCGCCTCGGCCGCCGATATCGCCTACGTGCTGGAGGACGCCGAGGCCCGGGCCGTGGTTTACGAGGCACGTTCAAGCGCTGCCTTGGAAGGAATTTCGCATGACCGGCTGATCCGCGTGGACGGCGACGGCGAGGGCATTGCTTTTGCCGAACTGGCGGCGGCGACCCCTTACGAGGGCGAGCCCCCCGACGACGACCGCGCCATCTGCTTGATGCTCTACACCTCGGGCACCACCGGCCGCCCCAAGGGCGTGCCGCGCAGCCATGCCGCCGAACGCCTGGCCTCGCTGGGCTGCCTGGCGCAACTGCACTACGGTCACGGCGAGATTTCCCTCGGTGTCATGCCGCTCTTCCACACCATGGGCATACGCAGCTTGCTGATGTCGGTCTTCTTGAACGGCAATTTCGTTTGCCTGCCCGCCTACGACTGCGAAACCGCGCTCGACCTCATCCAGGCCGAAAGGATTAGCGCTCTCTTTCTCGTCCCCACCATGTTTCACGATATCGTCCACCACCCCGACCTGGCCGAATACGACCTGGCTTCGGTCGCCAACATCGCCTACGCCGGCATGACCATGACCACGGCCCTGGTAGCCGATTGCGCGCGCATCTTTCCCGGCGCCATGTTCAGTAATTTCTATGGCTCGTCCGAGATTTATTCTTTCTCCATCCGCAACCACCTGGCCGCCAACCCGGCCAGCGCCGGCCGCCCCGCCATAGGCCAGACGCTGCGGGTTGTTGTCGCCGATCCAGACCGCCGGGTGGCGCCCGACGAAACAGTCCCCACGGGCGAGCCCGGCGAGATCATCGCCAGCATGGCGTCGCTCGACGCGTTTACGGGTTACTGGAAGCGCCCCGACGCCGACGAAAAAGCCATCCGCGACGGCTGGTACTTCACCGGCGACTTGGGCCGCTTCGACGACGCGGGAGAAATCTACGTGCTGGGCCGGGTCGACGACATGATCAATTCCGGCGGCGAGAACATCCACGCCGAGGAGGTCGAGGACGTACTGGCCAAGTCGCCCCACGTGCTGGGCGTGGCCGTCATCGGCCTCGAAGACGAGCGCATGGGCGAACGCGTGGCCGCCTTCGTCGAACCGGCGACGCCGGAAGCCACGCCCGAGGCGCTGGACCGGCATTGCCTGGAAAGCGGCCTCGCCCGCTTCAAGCGCCCCCGGGCCTACGCCTTCGTCCGCGCCATCCCGCGCTCGGCCTCGGGCAAGCTGCTGCGCCGGCATTTGCGTACGGGGGATTACGAGTTGTTACCGGATTTCGAGAGTACGATTTGATTTGGTTTTGGCACCAGGCCGCCTTTTGCTTGCACCGGCTGAGGCGCGGGACAGGTCTGAAGGTTGACCACAGAGACGCAGAGGCACAGAGATTAAGAGAAGTCTGTAGGGGATTCTTGCGGGAATCATCTGGAAATCTTCTCTGTGCCTCTGTGCCTCTGTGGTGGAATCCAACCGCGACAGGCGATTCGGTGCGACCTTGAAATGCTCTAGTATCAAGTTGCCATTGAGGTGGCCGCCAAGCGCGCGGATGCGTGCGCCCGGTGAGGGGTCTATAAGACTAGGCGGCCGCCAAGTGCGCGGATGCGCACGCCCGGTGAGGGGCAATCAAAGCGGAGCACAGCCGAAAATGAACAAAGACTACGCGAAGCAACGAAGCGAAATCCTGCGAGAGCTCGACGGCCTCAGGGTCGAGGTCGATGCCGAGCGCAAGATCGGGTTCTTGATCCTGGACCGGCCGCCCTTGAACGTCGTCTCGTTCAAGGGCCGGGCCCAGATCCGCGCCATCATCGAGGCCTTCGACGAGGACGACGACGTGGGCGTGGTGGTGATCCGCGGCGCGAACGGCGTCTTCTCGTCGGGCGGCGACGTAAAGCGCTTCCCCGAGATCCCCAAAAACAAGATGTCCGACTTGGCCGACAACATCGGCGCCCCCGAACGCTGCTCCAAGCCCGTCATCGCCGCCATCGAAAAGTACGCCCTGGGCGTAGGATTTGAATTGTCCTTAGCCTGCGACTTCCGCTTCGCCACCGAAGAATCGCTGGTCGGCCTCCCCGAGGTCACCATCGGCCAGATGCCGGGCTCGGGCGGCAGCGTCCGCATCGTCCGCATGATCGGCCTCACCCGCGCCAAGGACATAGTAATGCTAGGGAAACGCCTCCCGGCCACCGAGGCCCGCGACGCCGGCCTCATCACCCAGGTCGTGCCCGACGCCGAGGCGCTCGACGACCTGATCCAGGACTACGCCGAAAAGCTCAACGCCCTGGCCCCCTTGTCGCTCCGGTCGCTGAAACGGGTCCTCAACGCCGCCCCGGATACCTCGCTGAAAGTCGCACTCGAGGTCGAGGGGCACTCGTACGAGAAGCTGCGCTGGACCGAAGACTACATGGAAGGCATCAACGCGTTTAGTGAGCGGCGCAAGGCCGACTACAAGGGGCGGTGAGGGGCTCCCTGACCGCCCCTTGTAGTGGGCCTTGCGGGATGGTTGGGGAGTATCCTTTTTAGTTTCGGCGCTCAAACGCCAACCTGGTCAAACTTTTCAAGACCGTTGATTCCCGCTCTATCTCAGCAAGTGTGAGGCGAATTCTATAGGTTTGTCTACGCGAGTTATACTCAAGTGTTTCTAGTTGGGATTCGTCTATAAGTGAATCAATTTCATCTGTGCGAGGATGGGTGAATTCAAAATTCAGCGCCGCTCGTTTGGGTCTAAATACAATGAAATTGAATGGCTGGTCGCCTCTCGTGAGTCCGATATAGTGTTTATTATATTTAAGTTCAAGGCTTGGATCGCAGGCATGGACAAAATCCTGGAGACATTTGTCAGCTAGCTCCAAGATCGTCTCTGAAGCTTTTTCTACCCAGTAATTTCTGTCTGTTACCTCGTACACTTCTTCATCTTCATCTGGCATTCCTAGTGTTAGATGGTCAACGACCTTAATAAAGAGCAGACCAACCGCGTCACCAATTTGAACTGCATGCATTTGAAGTGCAATAATTGGTACAGATCCATTGAACAAACTTACCACATTCAGGAAACGGCTGGTAATATCCTCAGCCACCAACACGGCACAGTGTTCATACTGAGGGTAACGCCGCTTTTCGACATCCCAATACTCAATTGTCCGAATTATGTGGCTTTCGTTGGACGCACCTAATTGTATCTCAACTTCATAGCGCCGCGCCTCATCGACGCTCTGGAGCAGCAGGTCCAGTTTTCCGCCCGGGGGTTGCGACCGCTCCTTGTCTTTGAGCACTACGTCA